>Ga0209607_1000009_pt1 | contig 263851 bp, 183 predicted proteins | sample AD_UKC117_MetaG_FD_184413 | JGI IMG/M metagenome (GOLD analysis project Ga0209607, IMG submission 184413) | Active sludge microbial communities of municipal wastewater-treating anaerobic digesters from Hong Kong - AD_UKC117_MetaG (SPAdes)... | ecosystem: Engineered > Bioreactor > Anaerobic >... | reverse complement strand
AATATAGCAAAAAGCGGTAAAGTGCTTAATTGGAGGGGGGTAGCCCGTTTCAATTTTGTCACGGTTTAATAGTGAATCGCTCGTAATCCGCTTCATGCCATATTGCCAACGTTGTAAGCAAGCTAAAAACTCAAAGTGCAAACTGTTAATAACAATCTTTGATATTGATTAGATATGGCTTCTAAGCGGTAAGTGAGATGTTACTATTCTATTCATTCGAATATCGTGGTCTTCTATTGGAACTGAATCGATTAATTGAAATGGGTAAAGCACAGCCACTTTATTTGCATATTTGTTTTTATCCAAGAAGCGGTCATAATATCCGCCTCCATATCCCAATCGGTTTAAACTACTATCAAATGCAAGACCTGGCACTATTACCAAATCAATATTTCCTGTATAAACTACATTCCCTGCTGGATGAAAAGTATTAAATGGTCCAATGTCAAATTCATCAAAATGTAGCAATTCGATATTTTCTAATTGTCTTTTCGGTAATACTTTGGGGCATACTACTTTAACTTTTAACTCCAACAACCATTTTAAAAAAGGAGTAACATCAATTTCTCCTTTTATGGGCAAATAAGAATGAATCACTTTCGGTTTATCATTTGATACGATATCCTTTAAAAGCTCACAAATATCATTATCGTATCGCCTTTTATCTTTCAGATTTACCGCTTTTCTTCCGGAAATCATGGATTCCCGTAAATCAATTTTGTCCTGTTTTATGCTGTTATTCATGCTTGGCTCAAAGATAGGGACTTAAATTCCCATTTCTTTTCATTATTGTAAATAATATATTTTATTAGGCTGGAATAGATCATATATTAAAAAAATAAGTGGAATTTATTTTTATTGTTAGGATTCCTTACTATATTTGTGTCAGCAATAGTGCTAAACAAATTTTTAAACATTAATAAAATGGCTAAATCAATTTTCTATCACGCAGGATGTCCAGTATGCGTGAGTGCAGAGCACGACATCATCAACTTAATTGGAGCTGACAATGTAGAAATCGTTCATTTTGGTGAAGACAAATCTCGCATTGATGAAGCAGAAAACGCAGGTGTAAAGTCTGTTCCTGCTTTGTTAACACCAAACGGAAATGTTTTACACATTAATTTTGGTGCATCTATGGCAGACGTAAAAGGCTAAAAAAAATAGCTCTACAAAGTTAGGATTCCTATCTTTGTGGAGCTTTTATTTATTATAAAAATCAAAAAAAATGAAAGTAGCAGTTTGGGACACCTATGTAACAAAAAAAGACGATAGCGTGATGCACTTTGACATTGTCGCACCAGAAGAAATAAAAGACCCAAACATTATCTATGGTTTTGGTAGAGAATACTTAAAAACAAAAAAACAAGAAGGACAACCTTTGACATCAAATGAATGTAGCTTTTGTCATATTGAAACCATAAAACCCGAATGGGAAACAGAAATAAAACAAAAAGGATATCTTATTATTGAAATGGAAAATTGCCTATGAAATCAGACATTACAAACCGAAAGGATATAGAGTTATTGGTTAATACTTTCTATGATAAAGTAAGAAACAATCCTGTTTTGGGTTATATTTTTGATGATGTTGCAAAAATAGATTGGGAAAATCACTTACCTAAAATGTATTCGTTTTGGGCAAGTATTTTATTAGAAGAACATAGTTTTTCGGGAAACCCTATGCAAAAACATATTGCGTTAAGTAAAATAACCGAAATGACCGATAAAGAATTTTCGGAGTGGCTTCATCTATTTACTGTAACTGTAGATGAACTTTTTGTGGGAGAAAAAGCAAATGAAGCAAAGTTAAGAGCAGGTAACATTGCTCGTTTAATGCTACATAACATCCAAAATGCATGAAGTACTCATCATTTAATTTAAACGAGCAAAACCAAAAAGTTGAAAGCCGAATTGTAGTTGCATTGGAGCGAATTTCGGAAGCGTTCAGAGTGTTACTATGGAATGAAAGTAAAGAAAACTCTTTAAGTCCGATACAGATTCAAATCTTAATTTTTATACAATTTCATGCCCAAGAAAAATGCAAAGTGGGTTATTTGGCAGACGAATTTAGTATGACCAAAGCCACAATAAGTGATAGTGTTAGGGTTTTACTTACTAAAGAATTAGTTGTTAAACAAACCGACCCCAATGACACAAGAAGCTATTCTCTTTCACTTACTGAAGAAGGAAAAAAAATAATCAAAAAAGCATCATTATTTGCTTCTTCAATTGAACAGCCCATTGAACAGCTGACCGAAGAACAAAAAACAATAATGCTTAACGGATTGTTGAAATTGATTTATGACCTAAACAAATCAGGCATCATTACCATTCAACGAATGTGTTTTACTTGTTCCAACTATCAGATTGATAAAGGTGTTCATTACTGCAAACTCTTAAAATGCCGACTTGCCGAAAATGAATTGAGAGTTGATTGCCCTGAACACGAAATAATTACGTAAAAAAGAAGAAAGGCCAGCTTACAACATTGTATAAAAGCAATAGCGGTTTTGATGTAAACTCAAACCGTTTTTGCGTTTAATTGAGTATCTTGCTATCCGAAAAGTTAGCGTGTTAAATCCGCTACTGCTCTTATACGATACCGTTGGCAACAATTAAATTAATTGGCTGAAAAATGAAAAGTGCGGACAGACTTTATAATTATCTAAAACTAAAAGAGGTTATGAATTATGAGGATTTGGATAATTTGTGCTTCTCACTGTTTTGCACGACGGACATTCTACCCGAAAATCTAAAATCTTTGAGAATAACAAAGGACGTTTTGGCTCAAACTTTTATGAAATTGGTTATTGATAAAAAAGATTCTGAAAAATCGGATAAGAATTATTGGACTGACTTAATTGACCAGTCTTTGATACTTGGAAAATCACCAAATCTTCAAAAGGCTCGGACAATATTAGGTTCTGAATAAAAAACTGTTGCCAACAACGGCTATCCCCAAGCCACGTATTTTGGTAGCAGAAAAACCGTAACTTTAATCAAACCATAAAACAATCCGACAAAACCACGGTGGCGGCCCCACCGCAACGCTGATTCTCACGCTGCTTCGCAGCTGCCACTTGCTGCGCAAGTCCTGCCGAATCAGCCGCCCAGTCGCCGCCTTGGGATAGCCCGGACCGTTGTGCATAATGCGGAAATCGTGCTAAAATTGAACATTTGAACTAAAAACGCCAACACACAAACAGCACATTTGGTTTTTTGCCGACACATAAGCCAAACCTAAAAAAAACCAAAAGAGCTGTTTTTGCCAACGCTCAGCTATATAGGAAATTGACACTAATTAAATTTGACATAAGCAGCATTTCAAAAAAGAAAGTATTAATCTCAACTATCCCGTACAATAGAAATAAATGTTAGAAACATATCTTCATTACTGGATGAAAATAAACTAATTATAATGGGCATAAAATTTTAAATAAGATAAATTTATCTTATTTATGATTTTTATCATCTTTTTTAGATAATTTTACTTATAAATTTGTTTAATAAAACCAAAATAAGATGAAAAAAATACTAAAACCATTAATATTCATCATAGCACTATCTATGTATAGCTGCTTTGATAACCAAGAAAAAGTATATACTACAACAGAAGACATTCCTGTAAGTAGAGAAATGAAAGCTGAATTAACATCACCACCTAATGTTCCTAGAGGCGTAGGACGACGAAAAGCGAAAAAGCTGATTTTAAACATGGAAATCCTTGAAAAAGTAGGCACCATGACTGATGGTACAACTTATAACTATTGGACTTTTGGAGGTTCAGTACCAGGAAGTTTTATTAGAACTAGAGTTGGCGATGAAGTAGAATTTACACTATCAAATCATCCCGATAATAAATTACCGCATAATATAGATTTACATGCAGTCACAGGTCCAGGAGGAGGAGCAGAATCTTCTTTTGTTGCACCTGGACACGAAAAAACGTTTTCGTTTAAAACTTTAAATCCAGGCCTATATGTTTACCATTGTGCAACTGCACCTGTAGGTATGCACATAGCAAATGGAATGTATGGGCTTATTTTAGTAGAGCCAGAAGGTGGTTTGCCTCAAGTTGATAAGGAATACTATATCATGCAAGGCGATTTTTATACTAAAGGTAAAAATGGAGACAGAGGATTACAACCATTTGATATGCAAAAAGCAGTTGAAGAAAAAGCAGATTATGTAGTATTTAACGGAAGTGTTGGTGCATTAACAGGAGATAATGCATTGACTGCTAAAGTTGGAGAAACTGTGAGATTGTATATTGGTAACGGTGGACCAAATCTCGTGTCTTCCTTTCATGTTATCGGAGAAATATTTGACAAAGTACATGTAGAAGGTGGCGATTTGATTAATGAAAACATACAAACCACTCTAATTCCTGCTGGTGGCGCTGCTATGGTTGAGTTTAAAGTAGATGTACCTGGAACTTTTATTCTCGTTGACCATTCTATTTTTAGAGCTTTTAACAAAGGGGCTTTAGGTATGCTAAAAGTTGAAGGAGAAGAAAATGAAAAAATTTACTCTGGAGAAATTCGTGAAGGTATTTATTTACCAGAAGGACCAGGTATACAAAATATGCCTACAACTAATGAGATTCTAGCATCTGAAATTCCTGCAAAATCATTTGATGAACAAATGGAGTTTGGTAAAAAAACATATATGCAAACGTGCTTTGCTTGTCACCAATCCGAGGGACAAGGCATACCAAATGCGTTTCCACCTTTGGCAAAATCAGATTATTTAAATGCTGACGTAGATAGAGCAATTGGTATTGTATTGCATGGTAAAACAGGAGAAATTACTGTGAACGGAGAAAAATATAATAGCGTGATGACAAGACAAATGTTATCGCCTGATGAAATCGCTAATGTTATGACCTATATCTATAACAGTTGGGGAAATAATAAAACAGTAGTTACCAAAGCTATGGTTGAAAAAGTTAAAAACAAAAAATAGCCTATAATAAAATGAAAAGCCAAGCCTTTAGATTACTGTTTGTTTTATTGGTGTTTCAAACAATGCTTAATGCACAGTCTGAAGGCATGGTTATTATAAAAGGTAGTCGTTATATTCCTCTATATGGTCGCGATTCAACCGTTGTAGAAGTCAAAGATTTTGAAATGGATAAATATCCTGTAACCAATGAAGACTATATTGCTTTTGTTAAAAAATTTCCTAAATGGAAAAAATCACAAGCTCTAAAATTATTTACTGATGATAGCTATTTAACTAATTGGAAAAATGATTCAGTATTAAAAGATTCAGAAAATAAAAAAAGCCCTGTAACCTATGTGTCTTGGTTTGCGGCAAAGACTTACTGCGAATGTCAAGACAAACGTCTTCCAACAGTAGATGAATGGGAGTACGTTGCAATGGCAGATGAAACCACAAAAGATGCACGAGTAAAACCGTCCTATAACGAGCAAATTTTAGCTTGGTACGAAGCACCTCGTTCTAATGAAAACAGTATTGGACAAACACCAAAAAATATTTGGGGTGTTTATGATTTGCATGGATTGGTTTGGGAATGGACTTTAGATTTTAATTCGGTATTAATTACTGGAGAATCAAGAAAAGATGTAGATAAAGATAGTAATTTATTTTGTGGAAGTGCTGCTATAAATGCTACAGATTTAATGAATTATGCAGCGTTTATGAGATATGCAATAAGAGGAAGTTTAAAAGCAAAATATTCCATGAAAAATTTAGGGTTTAGATGTGTTAAAGATATAATTGAATAAAATGAAAAATATAAAAACACTATTAATTTTACTAATGCTTACGATTTCATTTTCATCCTGTAAAAACGAAAAATCAAATTCAAAGAATGAAGATGTAGCTGTTTATCAATGTCCAATGAAATGTGAAGGAGATAAAACATATAGCGAATCCGGAAGCTGTCCTGTTTGTAAAATGGATTTGCAGCCAATAGAGATTGAAGATTCGAAAATTTTAGATGACGATGGGATTTCTGAAGAATCTATTTTCAATTTAACCTCAAATTGGAACACAGAAGAAGGCGAAGTAATTCAACTTGAAGATTTAAAAGGAAAGACTTTGGTCATGGTCATGATTTATACAACATGTAAGGCAGCCTGTCCAAGACTGGTGGCAGATATGCGGAATATTGAATCTAAAATCCCTAAGGAAAATATTGAAAATCTACTTTTTGTGCTAGTTAGTATTGATCCAAAAGTGGATACACCAACACGATTAAAAGAGTTCGCCATTGAAAATGAGATGGATGGAGAACAATGGACCTTTTTGCAAGGTACTGAAAGTGGTGTAAGGGAATTTGCCAATGTATTAGCCGTAAAGTATAAACAAATTTCACCAATTGATTTTTCTCACTCAAACATAATAAGTGTGTTTAATACTAAAGGAGAACTCATCCATCAGCAAGAAGGCTTAGGAGTTGATAATAAAGAAACTGTTGAAGCCATTTTAAAATTAACAAAATAACCATTTTGAAAGTGTTTTTATAACACAAAAGAATCTTAAATATATTTATAATGAAAAGAATACTAGCAACCTTATGTGTTGGACTAGGTTTAACAACTTATGCTCAAGAGTTCGAAATTTCGGCAGAATTAAGACCTCGTTTTGAGTACAGACATGGTTTTGCAACGCTAATTCCTGATAATGTTGATGCAGCAGCATTTGTTTCACAACGTACCAGAATAAATGTTTCCTACGGAACTGACAAGTTTAAAGCCTTTGTAGCGTTTCAAAATATTAGGGTTTGGGGAGATGTACCAACTACAGCCGTTTCAGATAAAAATGGAGTTGCAATACACCAAGCTTGGACACAATTATTATTGAACTCTAAATTATCATTAAAATTTGGTCGTCAAGAAATTAGTTATGATGACGAAAGATTGTTTGGAAGCCTCGATTGGGCACAACAAGCCAGAAGTCATGATGCTCTTTTAGTGAAATTTAAACCAAATGAAAAGCACAGATTAGATTTAGGTCTGGCTTTGAGTTCTGAAGCAGAAACGTTGTTCCAAATAGATTATGATATTACCAATTATAAAAACTTTCAATATTTATGGTATCATGGCGATTTTAATACTATAGAATTGAGTTTTTTAGCCTTAAACAACGGTTTCGCTTTTGATAATAATGGCGAACAAAAGGTAACCTATAATCAAACTTTTGGTTCTCGGATAACGTTTAATAAAAACAAAGTAAAAGCAGATGCTTCTGTTTATTACCAATCTGGAAAAATTGAAAACAGAAAATTAAGTGCTTATAATTTAGCAGCTAATGCTTTTTATGAAATTACAGATAAATTTAGCGCAGGATTAGGTGTAGAATACCTTTCTGGTACAGATATGAATACTAGCGAAAACACGTTAAAATCTTTTAACCCTTGGTTTGGTACAAACCATAAATTTAATGGGTTAATGGATTATTTCTTTGTTGGAAATCATATCAATTCTGTTGGTTTGTTAGATGTTAATGCTACTTTAGGTTATCAAAAAGACAAAATTTCAGTAAAACTAATACCTCATTTTTTTTCATCAGCTGCTATTGTATTAAACCCAACAGGAACAGAAATGAGTAATGCTCTAGGCACCGAACTAGATTTGATTTTTGGTTATAAATGGACAAAGGATATTAGTTTTAACGGAGGCTATTCTCAACTATTTGCAACAGAAACCATGGAAGTTTTAAAACGTGGAAATAAAGATAATAACAATAATTGGGCTTGGTTAATGATTACGGTTAAACCCAGCTTATTTAAAAACAAATAAATACAACTACAAATGAATATTAAATTATTAATTCTTCTTTTAGTTTTGGTTGTAAGTTGTAAATCAGAAACTAATGAAAAGAATGAAGAAGTATTATCTGTTTCTGATAGTCAATTGCAACTTAATGATGGTAAAAAATGGATAGCCAACACCGAAACCCATATTGGGATGAAACGCATTGATTCTCTATTAAAAAATAATTCATCTTTTAATGGAAAGTTATTAGGGGAAGCAATTTCTAAACAAACAACTTACATCATAAAAAGCTGTAATATGAAAGGTAAAGCACACGATCAATTACATCTAGTTTTAGTGCCTATACTAGAAGATGTGTCTGAATTAAAAGAATCTAAAGATGCTTTAAAGTCAAAACAAATTCAATACAAACTTGAATTAAGACTACAAGATTATTTTAAATATTTCGAGACATACTAATTGTTTTATTTCCAAAATTCATCATCCAGTTTATCTACAAAGGTTTCTGGTTGATGGATTTTTTCTATGTGTCGCATTTGGGCTTCGGTAGCTACTTTCTGAATTTCTGGAAAAAGCACACGCTCTTCAAACCGAATATGTTGGTCTAATTCTTCTTCAATTTTACTTAATGCTTTAGTATCATCTTCTGTTTCAGTAAATAATCGTTTTAACCGCCTGTGGTCTGCTAAAGCTTGTTTTACCAATATGTTGTCATCTGATAAAATAGAGAAAATATGAGTTTCTTCCATTTCAAAATGCGTAACTAAATGTGTTTTAAAAAACCAATCAGCATAAAGTTTCATACGTTTTGGGTCAATATTTTTACTGAATCCTGCTCTAATTTTCCAAGATAATAATAACCCATGATGATGCTCTCTACTTAATGGCTGTAATGCTTTATATCGTTTTTGAGGTTTAGGTTGCATAAGTTTTGCTTTTAATGATAGTGTATAATAAAACACTGATTCCTAGAGGTAAAAAGATACTAAATAAAAATAATAATAAATAATAATACGGAAGCATACCACTTCCTAAATAGAATATAATCCCTTGAATTAATAGTAATAGTTCGGTTAAAAGGAAGCTTAAAATAAAACTATAGATGCCAATATTTAAGATTTTTGAGTCTTTTATTAAATTATTTTTTAGAATAAAAGCGAATAGAAATCCTGTAATGACACCTAACATCAACAGATGTATAAAACCAATGACAAAGTTACGATGATTGTAAACCACTTTTGAAAATTCTGGTAAAATTGAAAGTGATTGTATCACTACTTTTAAAACAAAGCAAAATAGAGCAAAGCTGTACATATAAAATACAATTTTGGTTTTAGTAGCTGCTAAAATCTTTAATTTGGGTTTTATAATTTGAAAGTATTTAAAAAGGGCTAGTAGTTGTAATATAGCACCTAAACCATTCATCCAAATTAAACTATTGTGAGGTGCAAACCATTGAATGGGTAAAGCAAAGGTTAGCACAGTTGAAGCTATTAATAAGTAAAAAAACTGCTTAAACAGTTTTGAATCTTCAACCTTTAAAAAATGGAAAAATACAGCGATAACCGCAATTAAAAACCAGCCATTAAACTGAAAATGTAAAAAAAACTGTATGGCAATTTGATAAAAAGCAGAAGTTTGACCTAGCATAGAAACCGCTGGACCCAAACACCACACACCAATAGTAGAAAAAACCATAAATAATAAGGATGCTTTTAGTAACTTTTGACATACTCTAGAATTGGTTTTTAGATGTTTCCAAATGAGATACACAAAATAATAACTACAAAAAATATGCAATGTTGAAAAAGAGATAGAAATCGCAGCATACCCTTGAAATGGAAAACTGAGCATCATGCCTACGACTGCAAATTCCGTTACCCAAAACAAACGATTAATAATTTTAAGTTTCTCTGGAACAAAATAATGAACAAAAAGTGTGAATAACATGAGATACACCCAACCCAACATGGCAACGTGAGAATGTGCATGCGTTAAGTATCTATAATTTAAACCAATAGAATTTATAAACGAAAAACGCAATGCCAAACCCATTAAGGCTGCAATTAGAAAATTAATTAAGCAAATAACAACTAACTTTTTAGGCATTATTTAAGTTTACAAATTTGAAATGTAATAAAAAAAATCCCAAAATGTTTAGAGAAAACATATCAGGATTTTTCATAGACAAAAATTAATAAGATTTCGTTATGAAGCAAACTGTTGTTCTAGTTTTATAGCTTTTGGAAACAAAATATTATTTTCTAAATGAATGTGTAAATGCAAATCTTTTTCAAACTCATCTAACATGGCATAAGTTACTTTGTAGGTGTTACAAGCATCAGCAGGTGGTGTATAATTATCTGTAAGTTGTGCTATGTCTCTAAAGCGTTGCCCTTCATTATCGTGTTCTTCCATCATCATGGCAATTGGGTTTTCAACCGTGCCAAATTGTGGCGATTGAATAGCTTCATTACCAAGTTTAGCTTTTACCATACGCTTTACAAAAGGGAAAAGAATCAATTCCTCTTTCTTCATGTGCGATGCTAATTCACCAACCGAAGCTGTAAAGAGTTCGCTAATTTTAAGCAGTTCAGGATGGCGCTCGCCATGAACACGACATAATTTATCTAAGAACTGTCGCAATACAGGTATTTTTTCTTCAACATATCTGTGATGCTTCTTTTCAATATACTCAGCCAGCAAATCTATTGGCCAAGACTTATAATCTATAGTTTCGTCTGTTTTAGAATTTAAAATATCATTAAGTTCATCTAATAGCACGTTACTATCAATGCCATTTTTATCACAAGCTTCGGCAACGGTTCTGTTACCATTGCAACAAAAATCAATTTTGTAGTTAGAAAAAATTGCAGCAGTTCTAAAATCGTCTGCAACGTATTGTCCTATTTCTTTCTGGCTGTTTTTTTGTAGTGTTTCCATGATAATTATTTATTTAGGATAAATTTATCCTATTTGTGTTCAATTTTTTTTAAATTTTTAAAAATGATTTTCCTGCTTTAATATCTAAAGCCAATTGCTCTAAAGTTGTGTTTTCTAATAGCTGTTTCAGTTCATCACGAACTACCTTAAATTTATCGTGCACAGGACAAGGATGCTTTTCATCGCATACTTCTAAACCTAAACCACAACCTTTATAAATTTTATCACCATCAATAGCATTTACTATTTGTGCTAGTTTTATGGAAGGTATTTTGCTTTTTTCTATTTCAAATCCACCATAAGCACCTTGAATTGAATTGATAATGTTATGCCTTACTAAATCTTGAAGAATTTTTGCCGTAAAAGCTTTAGGCGAATCAATCTCTTCAGAAATTTCTTTTGGACTAACACGTTTCCCTTTATACGAGTTTAACGCAACAAAAATGGAAGCTTTAATCCCGTATTCACAAGCTTTAGAAAACATATAATCTTTAAATTTACTTCAAAGATATAGAAAATTTTTTAATTGAGATAGTTTTATCTTATTTAAAACAATGAGAACAACTGTCAATTATTGCAAATATCAATATTCTAATGAATAAATGTAATCTATTAGAAACATCTTTTGAAAAAAACAACTAAGTGGAAACTAAAAAAGCCTACGCTCAAAGCCATACACATTCGCAATTCGCTACAGCCAACACTACACCAAAAATTGCAAAAGAGTATGTCTTGCCAACGCACACATTTGAACTAAATAACAAACAACGGAAAACCAAGCTGAACGGAAAAAGCACTATGCACAACAATGTGTAAAAAACATTGCTTATTTTAGTTCAACCGTTTGGTCGTTGCTTTGTTTGCATGCATCTGATTTTTCTTCGGAATATCCTCGCACTCAAACACGCAACGTTCCTTACACAAACACGTTATGTGCAAGCTAAAATGAATAGTTTTATTAAGATTCTTATTTTTTTGTTGGTTTCATTTAGTGCTTTTTCTCAAAATAATGAGTTTTCAAAATCTGACTTAAAAAGACTATTTAAAAAGAGTATACTTCAAAATTCAAAGAAATCAATATCTACATATTCAAATCCTTGGGTATCCGACAATACCGATAGTTTATATTATAAATCTGACACAATAAAACTTTATGGATTTAAGACCAAGCCCTATTTAGCTGATTTTTGTGAATCTGTAAATTGGTCATTTTATGAAAAATCCAAGTTTTTTTTAGCTAAAGCTCATTTTTGTAAAGAACCTCCAACAGTGACTGCAAATGCTGAACATTTCAATATAAAATTCCTAAAAACTAAAACTGAATTTATTATTGAACTTTACAAATTGAACATTCTGACAGATAAATTTAAAGTTCTCGAAATAATTAATAATGATTTACAAAAAACAATAATTTTAAAACGCTTAAATATTTAGAGCCAGCACATAACAACGCCTATCCCAAAGCAGCGTATTTTGGTAACAGAAAAATAGTAACTTTAAACAAACATAAAACACTCCGACAAAACCATGGTGGCGGCACCCTCGCAACGCTGATTCTCACGCTGCTTCGCAGCTGCCGATGCTCGGCCGAATCAGCCGCCCAGTCGCCGCCTTGGGATAGCCGGGGACGTTAGCACACATATAAAAGAACGAAACAAATGTATTTAATCGACAGAGATAAAAACAGAATATCGAAGCTTAAACAAAAGACTTTTTCCGAACTAAAATTCAGAGAAAGAGAACATTTGCAAGAATGGATAGCTAACAATCCGAGTTCACTTGGCGAAGAATTTTTGATTATACAAAAGGAATTTAGTGGTTTTAATGAAACAAACGAGCGACTTGACTTACTTGCATTAGACAAACTTGGGAATTTAGTAATCATTGAGAACAAACTGGACGACTCGGGAAAAGATGTAACTTGGCAAGTAATAAAATATGCTTCTTATTGTGCCAGCTTGACAAAACAAGACATAGTTAAAATTTATCAAGATTTTTTGGGTTCATCAGGAATAGCACAAGAAAAGCTATCAGATTTTTTTGACAATAGAGACATTTCAGAAATTGTACTTAACCAAGGACTAAACTCGCAAAGACTAATTTTAATTGCAGCCAACTTCAGGAAAGAAGTGACTTCAACAGTTTTGTGGCTAATGAATTTCAAAATAAGACTTCAATGTTTTAAGGTTACACCTTTTGCCTTTGACGAGCAACTATTTCTGAATGTAGAACAGATTTTGCCGACAAAAGACACAGAAGATTTCGCAATTAGCATAGCAACTAAAGCCCAAGAAGAAATTGAAGTTCAAGAGTCTTTAAAAAATCGACATCACGTAAGATTAAAATTTTGGGAACAATTTATAAATGCAAGTAATCAAGTAAATAATCTCTTTTCCAATAATTCGCCATCAAAAGAAAGTTGGATAGGAAAAGGAATTGGAATGAGTGGAGTTAACATAAATCTTGCAATGAGCAACAATTATTGTAGAAGCGAAATCATTTTTAATCGTGGTAGTCAAGAGGAAAATAAAGAACTATTTGACTTTATCTACAAAATGAAAGATAAAATAGAAGCAGACTTTGGCGAACCTTTAATTTGGGAACGAATGGACGAGAAAGTAACTTGTAGAATTAAAGCACAACTTGACGGAGTAAGCTACTTCGAAGAAAGTGATTGGATAAAAATGAATGAATATTTAATTGACGTTTCAGTTCGAATGGAAAAAGCTTTTAGAGAGCCGATTAAAAAACTGAATAACTACATGAAAAACAAATAAATACGTGTGCTAACAGCGTGTATAAGAAATAGCGGGTTCAGTGGTAAATCAAAGGTCTATGATTTTAGCAAAAGTCAGTGCCAAATTGAAAGTGAAGTGCTTTTTAATCCGCTACTTCTCATACACGCAAAACGTTGTGCGTAAGTTAAAGAAACATCGTGCTTCAAACAAAATTTAAACAATTAGACTATGGCAAATTACTATTGCGAAACTTGCGGACAGAAATATTCAAATATTGCGAGTTTGACTTCAGGAAACTGTAAAAATCATCCAAATGGACCATTAAAAGGTAAACATAAACTTTATGAAGGAACGGAAAAATCACAGTACATCTGTAAACTTTGTGGCACAAAAAATTCCAGTATAGCAGGTTTAACTTCTGGAAATTGCAAAAATCATCCGAATGGAACTTTAAAAGGTAAACATCAACCAGCTAACTAAATCAAATTATGAAAACCGAATTAGACTCAACTTTTAATTCAATTGAATCTTTAAAATGGTTTCCTTGGATTGGTAATGAATATGACAAAACAAAACTTCTTATTATTGGAGAAAGTCATTATGAGGATGGAGATTTTTGGCAATTAGATAATAAAGAAACTACTCGAATGATAACCCAAAAACGTGTTGATGACGTAAACGGTAAATGGACTTTGCATCGAAATGTAGAAAAAACTATTTTAAATAAAACTGACATTTCGCTTGACCAACGAAAAGAATTATGGAATTCAGTTGCATATTGGAATCTTGTCCAAAGATTATTGGATAGTCGAAACCAAGCAGACAGACCAAATGATAATGATTTCGACTTGGGCTGGAAATTATTTTTTGAAATTTATCCGATTTTAGAACCAAAATTTTGCTTGGTTTTAGGTAAAGCACCTTATGGAAGACTTGGAAATTACGTAACGAACTCGCAAAATGAATGGCACATAAAAAATAGCGAACTATTTCCAAATGAAAAGATCTTTAAATTGGAAAACGGAATAAAAGAGATGACCTTAATTTTTATAAATCATCCAAGCGGTAGTCGTGGATTTGATTTTCAAAAATGGGCAGAAATTTTTAAAAAGGAATTTAAGGACTTACATTTTTAAAATATGCTCGAAACTAATTTAATATCAGATTTAAAAAAGCTATTTGACGTTCAGTTTATAAAAGAATCATTTTATAGTTTTTTGCCAACCAAAAAACCATATTCTGACTTTCTTGTTATTAACAACGATAACGATTTCTTTGCTTTATCGAACGGAAATATATTTGTGATTTTATTACTTCAACCTGACGAAAAGATTATTGCGAAGATAAAAGCCAAATTGAGTTTCATTTTTAATCGAGAAAAATATATCGTTTCATTCGAGAAATCAGAATTTGAAAATGAATTTGATAAAATCATTTACATAAACATAGATGATTTAATTGAGCATTCTGTAAAAAACGGAACTTGCGAAAACAACATATACAACTTGAAATTAAAAGAAGTATTCGGAGATAAAACCTACGCACAACACAGTATATAAGCTATGGCTTGGTCAGTCCACACTTGGAAAATCCTACGGATTTCCCAAAGCCAGTTTTTATCAGGAAAGGTCTGTGCCGAAACACGCCACAGCTCATATACATAAACGTTAGCACCAATTACGACCAACCAACATAATGAAAGTAATAATCATAATAGGAATTGTTTTAGTAGTGCTTTACTACATTGGAAAAAACAAACAAAAGAACCAACCAGAAAAAAAGAATCTTTCAAAGAAAAACCCTTCATTTCAATCAAATTCTTCCTTTCAATCAAAATTATCAGCAATAAAATTTCCTGACAGAATAAATGCTATTGATTGGCATAATCAAAAAATCCAACAAGGATTAAAAACTGGAGATATTGAATTGGCTAATCTTTCATATGCCAAATTATACGAAAGTATTAGACAACAGAATGTAAATGACAACGGAGAATTTGATGAGATTTTACAAGCGGTTGGAAAGGAATACAAAGGATTTAGAGAATACTACCAAGTCGAATATCCTGAACAATTTTTGCCACCAGAAGAACGCAAAAAGAAAAAAGAAAAGGAATTCGAAAAAATTAAAAGCCTTCCTGTTTATTTAGAAACAGGCAATTATATAGAACTTCCAAAACAAATATTAAAATATGTGGACATCGTAAAACCAATCTCGGAATGGTACGAAATTGGACTTAAACCAAAAAAAGAAAAATATGGTAGATGGAAAGCCATAAAAAGAAATGAACGTTATTTCGGATTTTATGATGCCAAACTTGATAAACCGAGTCACAAAATATCCCTCGAAACTGGAAAAAGAATTACACAAAAACCATATTTCATAAAAGCGTTAAATGAACAAGGAATTCCTCTAACTGATTTTGTTGCTTACGGAGAAGATTTGGAACATTTTGTAAGAGCAGTTGACTTTTTCGATAATCAAGAATTTAAGAATGCACAAAAAGAAATTGATAAAGCATTAGAACTAAAAAGAAAAGAAGATTACGAGGAACTGAAAGTCGATATTGAAATTAAATTAAATAACGAACAAGTCGTTGATGAAGAATTTAAAAAATACGAATTTGACATCGATTCTGCGATTCATACTGGAAAATTTAATGATTGGTTAAAAGTCTTAATAAACAATCACAAATACGACAAGGTTATTCATTTTATCAACCAAGCTAACAAAACATTAGAAAAATTAATAAGCGGAGAAATTGAGCCCAAAATTTATGGCAAACAATCATCCGATTATTATCAGTATAAACAAGAACAGTTCAATAGAAATCTAATTTACATATTTGACTTTAAGAGTTCCGAATTAGAGAAATCGGAAAACTCTATCAAACTACTTGAACTTTTTTTAAGTTTATATAATAAAGAAGATTTTAGACCAATAGAGAAAATTGCTGACCAATTTGGTGCGTGGAATTTAAACGAAAGAGCAAATGGACTTTACCAAGAATGCTTGAAAATGATTGGAAATGAAAACAACCCAAGAATAAAATCACGGATTGAAAAGAAAATTGAAAATAATAAATAACTGGTGCTAACAATGGCTATAAGTAATTGCTTGTTCTCGCCTACTTCTGAAAATCCTCGCGAATTTTCAGTTTGGTGTGTACTTGCAAAGTTTAGTGCAAAACCACGCAACTACTCATAGCCGAGACCGTTATGTGCCAGCAAATGAAACATCCAATACTTTAATGAAATCGATGCAAGAAATAAAAGAGCAATACTTCATTCAAATGGAAAATTATCGAAAAAAGGAACTTGAAGATAATGCTAAAGTCATCGAAGAATTTATAAGATTTTGTAAGAGAAAAAACATCATTCTTACAAAAGACAACTTTAATTATATTCAACCGATTGGAATTGTTGCAAAATATCCAGACTTGCTTAATAAACTTAATACTGGACTAACAAAAAATGACGAAGAACTTATTAGTTGTGAACTAATAAATAAATTCTACTCCAAAAAGAGCTTCGAGAGCGGTTTTTTATATAGTCAAAATTATGTAGCAATGGCACATCCTTTTTTTCGAAGAGGATTTAGTGAAAATGCCAATTTTGCACCAAGATTTATCGACCTATTTTGGAAATTAGAAGATAAAGATATAGACCTATATGTTGCATTAGATGCAAATCGAGTTAGAGTTGACGTAGATGGACCTTCATATTTAGAGGAGGATACCTGGTACGGTGCTTCTTTTAATAAAGAAATTAATAAAATCCCAAATGGATTGGTTAAATTAAAACCACCAATGGATTTAGAAGATTTTTCAACTTCGTTTTTATTCAAAGATGTATATTCACTTGACATCAAATGGTCAGAAAAAGATGGAATAAAAACGTTCCACGCTGAAGAGATTAATATTGAAAATGTAACTGTTAAAATCGACGGAGAAGAATTTCATCCAGTTAGATACGTACACGCAGAATATGTTATAAATAAAAACCATTTTAGACATTTTGATGGAGCTATACACTTGTACCAAAAGTATGAATACTTTCAAAGAAGAGAGTCGGATTTAAATTTTAACGAGAAAATAGAAAAACATTTAAAAGCCAAAACTTTCAAGATATTCAAAATGAATGGGTTAATTTCAATAGAAACTTGGATAACTTATACAAGTCATTTCTTTACTGGAAACCCTTTAATTTTTGAATACTTTGAAGGAAAATATCCTGAACAAATTTCGGAAATTATAAATAAAATTCGAAAAAATGCCAGCACATAACAACGGCTATCCCAAAACGCCGTTTTTTGGTAAAAGAAAAATGGTAACTTTAAACAAACATTAAAAACACTCCGACAAAACCACGATGGCGGCCCCACGCTACGCTGATTCTCACGCTGCTTTGCAGCTGCCACTTGCTACGCAAGTACTGCCGAATCAGCCGCCCAGTCGCCGCCTGGGGATAGCCCGGACCGTTGTGCATAATGTAGATGAATGTAATTGCTGAGATAAATAATCATTTAGAAATTCTAACCACACAAGAGAATTTAAAAAGTGATGGCTTAGAATTTCATTTCTTTATAGAGCAATTAAAAGGTAAAATTGATGAAACAAACGTTGACGAATCTATTAAAGTCCTAAAACCAATCTTTACTGATTTAGACTTATATGTTCAAATAATAGACAAAAACATATTTCAAACTTCATTTAGCAAGTGGTTAAAAAATTTTCAGTCAAGTGAAAACTTTAAGAATCCTTTTGAGTTAGCAAATCATATCATTGAGAGGCTAAATATTGATAATATATTTTTTATTAACTCCTATATCTACACAAATGGAATTGATGTACACGGAGAATTTGGAGTTTTAGTAGAGCATTATATTTTGACTAATCCAAATAAATCATATTTATTGGAACTAACAGCTGATGAATAAACAACACTACGCACAACAACGCCTATCCCCAAGCTGCGTATTTTGGTAAAAGAAAAATAGTAACTTTAAACAAACCATAAAACACTCCGACAAAACCACGGTGGCGGCCTACCCTTCGACCCCTCGTCAGGCTCGGGGCAGGCTAGGCTCAGGGTTTGACCATTGCTGCCGAAGTGACCGCCCAGGATAATCAATATCGTTGTGCAACATTTATGAAATTCAGAATATTTAAAAATCCTATTGCTACTTTTTTTTTAATAGGACCGATTTTCCTCCTTGCTTGGTTGGTCTTTATAAATATTATTATTGCAGACGGGCGCAGGTTGGAAATAGTCCGAATTGTTGAAAACATAAATCATGAGTACGTTGGAGTTGTAACAAGAAAATATTCCGTAAGGAAAGGAGTTAAACCTACTTTTCTTGAGATCAAAGATCAAAATGGGAAATTTTGGAACATTTCTCCAAATTATGTGGCAACTGAGAATATATCGGTTGGAGATAGTATTGTAAAGATTCGTGGTGAAAATCTAATAAGGGTCAAGACCACAAATGGAACCACCTATCAATTCATCTATGAACTTATTAGTAAATCACAAAGAAATCATCCTGCCTTTCCTGATGAATGGAGCGATAAATGGCCAGAAGCAACTAGATAACACCTTCTGAAAAAATAAACTATGCACCAGAACAATTTTCCCAAACAGCGTATTTTGGTAGCAGAAAAGTTGTGACTTTATTAAATCCGACAAAAAATGGAATCCTGTAATTTTGATTGCCATGAAGCCTTTACTTAACTCCTTTATGATTTCAGCCAGTGTAGGGATAGCTTCCTACATGGGCGCGGACATTGTTCACGAAGTTATTGGGCATGGTGGGGCTGCCCTGCTTGCAGGTTTTGACATTACGCTGTTGACCTCCGTTTATTTTAAAAGCAATCCCGTCAATATCCTTATCAGCATTTGCGGCCCTCTTTCAAATTTGTTGCTTGGGCTCCTGCTTTTTGTTTTGCTAGGCTACAGGACCCTAAAGTCCGCTAAAACCCAGTTTTTCCTTATTACCTTAATGGCCTACAATCTGTTCTGGTTTTCCGGTACCCTCGTGCAGTCCGGTTTCAGTAAGGAAGGCGACTGGTCTTATGCCATGGCTTCCCTGCAAGTAGGAAGTTTGGGCAAGCCACTGCTATGGCTTGTTGGCGTATTGGCCTACTTTATGTCCATCAAATTGGTGGCCAACCGATTTTTAAGGCTGCGATTCCAAATTCCAGGGTTACCTATAAAACAAAGTACCTACCAAGCTTACTTTTTTGGGATTATGGCTGCAATCGCGGCCGGACTCTTTTACACTACAAATCCTTTTGGTGCCGCAGTGGAGGGATTGTTGGAAATGGCAGCATCATTGCCTATATTACTCGTCGTAAGACGCATGGAACCAAAAACGCCTCCCACCACCCTAAGAAGTCATTGGGTGGTTTATGGTTTGGTAGGGCTTGCCTTTCTATTGTTTTGTTTTACGCTTGGGAAAGGATTTTATTGAGGGTATTGCCAATTAGTTCAATAAACGTAACACTTCCCTGCCCCTTGCGACCTATACTTTGAAACAATCCCCTTTCACTATGCCTATAGATGGATCGTACGGCCGCTTGAGTGCCCACAACCAACGTTTCAACGAGTTGCGGCGGAAGACCATGGAGCGACGTGAACGTCGCTTAAAATACCATCGGCTGCAAACCCTCGATCCTTTGGACGATACTCTAGAGCACAAAGTCATTGATGCCCAGCAACTGAAACGGGTGAAAGCGGAGATTCGCCTAAAGGCCCGCAAAAAACGACTGAAAACCCTATACCTTTTCCTGTTAGCACTTCTCCTTACCGTTGTAGTGGTGTACTTCTTGGTGGCTTAGCGAAGGTGTCAACATGCCGCGTAGGCTAATAGTCCTGTGCAATCCTCGATCTTGCACTACGTCCAGAATGACAATAATTGTTTATTGTTAATTGAAAAGTAACGATCCCGTAATACTTCATTTTTACTCATAAAATTGGTTATTGCCTGTAATTTGAATATTATTACAGCAAAATCGATTGCCCACCTAATTGCATCTATGGAAAACCCATTTGAACGTGTCATGTCGGAACGCTCCAACGAGGCCCTTATCAAGATCGTGACGGCCGAACGGGAAAAATACCAGCCCGAAGCCCTAGAAGCCGCCGAAGCGGAAATCCAAAAACGGAACATTGACACATCCAACTTCGAGGCCCTAACACAACAGGCCACAGTGCAAAAAGAACGTGTTGCTACGGTACATTCCGATGTCGCAGGCTCTGGACTGCGTCTACTCAATTTCGTAATCGACACCATTATTTGGTTGACCCTCGCGGCCTTGTTCACCTTTCCGCTGAGTGCCAACAACCCGATGCAATTGTTGCTGGGTTATGTACTAGTGTTTGCAGCGTTTATTGGGTATTACTACGTTATGGAAACGAAATTCCAACGCACAGTGGGAAAGTTCATGACCAAAACCAAGGTGGTGCAAATGGATGGAACCCAACCGTCTAACGGTACCATCTTGGTGCGAACCCTAAGCCGGTTGCTGCCTTTCGACCGACTTTCCTACCTCTTTGTTAAAAACGGTCTGCACGACTACCTCTCGAAAACTATGGTGGTGAGGGATCGGAAGGAATGATACAATCGCAATTAAAATGTGTATTGACTTTTTTTCCATGGATTAATTCGAGAAGGTATGCGGAACTGGCGTTTGATTTCCATTGATTTTTATGGTATCTTGGGGAATCCTTTTTAATGTAGCCTCCATGGTTTTTTCCAAACGACTCACGTACATCCTAGTTGCCATCCCGGTACTTCTTTTGATTCCCTTGGTGGCCATGCAATTTACCGATGAAGTGCACTGGTCCCTAGCCGATTTTTTGTTGCTGGGAGCCCTCTTACTACTCCTGGGATTGGCCTTGGAATGGGTACTGCGGAAAGTGCATAAAAGCACACACCGTTGGATCCTGATCCTAGGATTGCTGTTCGTGTTTGCACTGATTTGGGCTGAATTGGCCGTAGGCCTCCTGGGTACACCCTTTGCCGGAAACTAACGATAATCCCATGAACCCTAAGACTACTTTCTTTTTCGAAAAACCCTCTCCTTGGCAAGCGTGCTACCGACTCCTGCAGAAAATGGTTTTGGATTGCGGACTCACAGAGGCACTGAAATGGGGTGTGCCGTGTTATACCTACCGAAACAAAAACGTGGTATTGATGCATGGATTTAATGAGTACTGTGCCTTGCTGTTCCACAAAGGGGCCTTATTGCAGGATCCTGAGGGAATTTTGGTGCAACAGACCCAAAACGTGCAATCGGCCCGACAACTGCGCTTTACGTCCGTAAAACAAATCCAAAAACTGGAAGCTACCATCAAGGCTTACGTCATGGAAGCTGTGGAAGTGGAGAAAGCTGGGTTGCAAGTGGACCTGAAGAAAACCTCGGAGTTTGATGTGCCGGAAGAACTGTTGGCCAAATTCGAGGAAGACCCTAATTTCAAGGACGCCTTTGAAGCATTGACCCCCGGGAGACAGCGTGGCTATTTGTTGTTCTTCGCGCAAGCCAAGCAATCCAAAACCAGAACGGATCGGATTGAGAAATACACCCAAAAGATTTTTGAGGGCAAAGGCTATCAGGAACGCTAATTCCTTTATTTAATGAGCTCATTGCAACTACTTTCTCACCCAGAAGTTTCGGCCGTGTTTGAACGGTATCCCGAAAAGGCCAAGAAAAAGCTAGCACAGCTACGAACACTTATCCTCTCAGTAGCTGAGGAGATGCATAACATTTCCTCTTTGGAAGAAACCCTAGCATGGGGCGAACCCAGTTACAAGACCACGATTGGGAGTACGCTGCGAATCGATTGGAAACCGAAGAAGCCACACCAATGTGGTATGTACTTTCAATGTACCAGCAAACTCATTCCCACCTTTCGAATCCTCTTCCCAAAGGAATTGAATTTTGAAGGCTCGCGCGCCATCTTATTACCCTTAGACGCACCGCTACCAAAAGAAGTGCTTAAGCCCTGTATTCAAACGGCCTTGCAGTACCATAAGGTGAAGCATTTGCTTATGCTAGGACTTTAGTTGAAGTTTTTATCTATGGCATCAAAGGCCGTATTGGCTTTTTGTATCTTTACCCAAAAGCAACTATGGCGCAGATCAATACCATTATTTTCGACTTGGGCGGGGTACTCATCGACTGGAGCCCCGAATACGTATTCTTGAAAGAATTTCGGGGCAACCGTGAAAAAATGGATTGGTTCCTCAACGAAATCTGCGCTTGGGACTGGAACCTCAACCAAGATGCCGGCTATCCCCTTGCCAAGGCCACGGAAGAACGCATAGCCCTCTTTCCAGAATATGAAGCACTGATTCGCATGTATTATGGGCGCTGGCACGAGATGTTGGGTCATGCCCACGATGATACCGTGGCCATCCTCAAAGCCTTGGTAGACCATAACGCCTACCGGGTGTATGCACTGACTAACTGGAGTGGGGAAACCTTTCCCATTGCACGACAGCGCTTTCCTTGGCTGCAATGGTTTGAAGGCATTTTGGTGAGTGGCGAAGAAGGCCTACGGAAACCCCACCGTGAAATCTATGAGTTAATGCTGGATCGCTATCAAATTGCGCCACACGAAGCTCTTTTTATTGACGACAGCCTTAAAAACATCGAGGGTGCCGAAGCCTTGGGCATTCGGGGGATCCATTTCAAGGATGCAGCACAGTTGCAGCAAGCGTTGCATGCCATGGGCATCTCTTTGTAAAATTGTAAAAAAACAGCGGGACTTTTGGGGATCCGTCATTTTTAAAGGGCATTTATTGCGAATATTTCTTACAATTTTTGTAGTTTTCTTGAACGATTCACCGAGAACGAAACGACCAAGATGAAAAAACTCAAAGTAGCCGTATTGGGCCCCATCCCTAGAGACTATATCATTACCCACAATAACGAAGTAATCCAAAAATACGGTTGTGCAACCCATACAGCCATTGCCATTTCCAATTTGTTGGGAACCGACGGCGACATCTATCCTGTAACCCATATCCGAAAGCAGGACGAGGCGGCCATTAAGGAGTTATTTGGTCCCTATCCCAACATCCATACCGATTACATATCGTCGGAAGCCGACCAAGGGGATGTGATCCAGTTGCGCTTCTTGGACCAAAACAAGCGGGTAGAGACCCAGACGGCCTTTATGAAGCCCATCATGCCCGAAGATGTTGCCCCGCTTTTGGATTGTGAAGTGTTCGTTTGCGTTCCCGTAACCGATTTTGAAGTACCACTTGAAACCCTTATTTACATCAAAAAACACAGTAACGCTTCCATCGTATTTGATGCCCACGGTCCTACTACGGCCCTTACGGTGCGTGGCGAACGGGTGACTAAATTCTGGGTAGACCGGGACCTATGGCTCCCCTACATCGATGTATTGAAAATGAATTTGGAAGAAGCCAACTGCAGCTGGTTTCAGAAGGAGTATTCCCTCGAGGACCTCAAAAACAATGATGAAATCGATCCGGAACAACTCCCGCTCTTTGCTGAATACTGTTTGAAGCAAGGCCTTCGTTCTTTGTACGTTACCTTGGATTCGCGCGGGGTGATGGTGTACACCCTAAAAAATGATGTCCTGCATCAAGAACTGGTACCTTCGGTGCCCGTAAGTCATGTGGTCGATACCACAGGTTGTGGCGATTCCTTTGCTGGGGGGATTGCCTTCAGTTTGTTGAAAGCGCCAAACGATTTTATAAAAGCGGCCCAATTTGGAAATGCGATGGGAGCACAACGCACCCAAGGGAAGACCTTCGAAGTGTTTAAATCGCTTCCCGAAACCCTTGCCATCTTAGCGCAGGTATATTCGTAAGTTTGGCTGTGGAATTCCTATTCAATGCCCTGGGGAAATTCTTTGAAATATTAACAGAACTTTGACACAGCTTCCCTAAACCGAAGGTTATTTTCGTAGTCGTATACTAAAAAAACCATGCGTAACCTACTATTTGCCTTCCTGCTCTTGTTTTCGGGTATTTTCTGGGGACAACAAAACCGAAACGTCAATGCCTCAGAATCAAAGATAACCATTAGTGGAAAAGTGGTGGAAGAAGGTTCCAACCTGCCCCTGGAATACGCCACAGTCGCCTTTTTGGCATCCGATGGAAAGATTGTAGCCGGAGGCATCACCAAAACCGATGGCACCTATCAAATACAGGTAGATCGTGGGCAATACACCGTACAATTCGAATTTATTTCCTATAAAACCGAACGGCTTACCAACCAGCGGTTGTTTAAAGATACCCAGTTGCCCACCGTGGCGCTGCATCTGGATTCGGAAAGTCTGGGCGAAGTGGTAGTACGTGCCGAGACTACCGAAGTTCAGGTACGTCTGGACAAAAAAATCTACAACATTGGTAAGGACCTCACTACCAGCGGCGCTACGGTAAGCGATGCCCTTAACAACGTTCCCTCAGTAACCGTGGATGTGGATGGGACCATTGCCCTTCGCGGCAACGAAAACGTGCGCATCCTTATTAATGGAAAACCCTCTGCCATTGCCGGATTTGGCAATACAGATGCTTTGCGGCAGTTACCCGCTGAAGTCATTGATCGTGTGGAAGTGATTACCTCCCCTTCCGCGCGATATGATGCTGAAGGAACCGCTGGAATTCTAAATATCATCCTCAAAAAAGAAAAGACCCTTGGGGTAAATGGGTCGCTCCAAACCAATTTTAGCTACCCCCTGGGAAGTAGTGCCACTACCAATCTTAACTTGCGCACGGATAAGTTCAATATTTTTAATACAACGGGCATACAATACAATGAATCGCCTGGACATGCCGATTTCCGCAATACCTATTTAGGGGATTTTGTGGACAACCCCTTGGTAATTGAAAAGCGGGAGTATGACCGGGAACGAAAAGGATTCAATACCAATTTGGGCATGGAGTATTTCCTTACGGACAATTCCTCTCTTACAGCTACCGGATTTTATCGAAATAGCAAGGACGACGACCTTACCACCAACCTCACTAGGGAATTTGACGCTTCGGATTTCTTGGCAGTTTCCAGGAACCGAAACGAGAACCAAACCGAAGATGATGAAAATTATCAGGTTTCGTTGAATTATGTAAATGATTTCAATACGCATGGGCATAAGCTCACCGCCGATTTTCAATGGGAGAAAGGCTCGGAAACCCAAAAATCCCTTATTGAGGAATACAATACTTTTCCCAATTCCGAACTATTGCCATCCGAACGCATTACCCAGGTAGAGGACCAAACGGAATACTTGGCACAGGCAGATTACGTACTGCCCATTGGGGAAAATGCGCAATTTGAAGCAGGTTTCCGGGGAAGTTTCCAAAATACGGTAACCGAGTACCTGCTTCAGGAACAGTTAGTACCCGAAGGTGCTTTTGTGCGCAACGACAGCTTGTCCAATGTATTTGATTACAACGAAAACATCATGGCCGTCTACAGTCAGTATGGCAATAAATTCGGGAAGTTTTCTTTCTTGTTGGGCTTGCGCATGGAAAACACCCAACTTAAAGGGGAGGTGACTGCTACGGATGTAAGCAGTTCCAACAACGACGACTTGAACATCAATTTCGACAAAAACTTTTTGGGGCTTTTCCCAACCGTGAATTTGGTGTACGAGCTTAATGAACAGGAAAACATTACGCTGGGCTACAACCGAAGAATCAATAGGCCTCGAAGCTGGTTCATCAACCCTTTTCCTTCGCGGTCCAGTGAAGCCAATGTGTTTCAGGGAAATCCCGATCTAAACCCAGCCTATGCCAGTGCTTTTGACCTGGGCTATTTGAAACGCTGGAAAAAACTGACATTGACCACTTCAGTCTACTATCAGTACGAGACCGATGCCTTTGAAAGAATCCAAGAGGATACAGGCGAATTGACGCCCAATGGCATTCCCATTATTAGGACCATCCCCATTAACCTATCTACCAACCAGCGGGTTGGGTTTGAATTGGGGTTGCTCTTCAACCCTGCGAAATGGCTACGCCTGAATGGCAGTTTTAATTTCTTCCGTTTCAACACCGATGGCACCTTTAACGGCGTGGATTATGGTACGGAAAGTACCAGTTGGTTTTCCCGGGGCAGTGCCAAAATTACCTTACCTGCCAAAATCGATTGGCAAACCAATGTGTTCTACAGGGGGCCTTACAGCAATGCCCAAACAGAATCGCAGGGAATCCTTTCAGTGGATTTAGCCTTCAGCAAGGATATTATTGGCGACAATGCAACCTTAGGGTTCAATGTGCGCGATTTGTTCAATTCGAGGAAACGGCAATCGCTTACCACTACCGATAATTTTATAAGCGATAGCGAGTTCCAGTGGCGGGAACGGTCGTTCAATCTTTCCTTCACCTACCGTTTCAACCAGAAAAAAGAGCGGCAACGCAATCGCCGTGGTGATGGAGAAGGTGGTGACTTTGACGGCGAAGGATTTGAAGGATAATTTGCTACCTTAGTCCTTATGGATTCCAGTTATTTGCCATGGGTTATCCTGATTGGCTACGTCTTGCTGTTATTGGCATTGGACTATTTTGTGCTTCATAAAAAAGGAGCGGCACCCACTAGTCGCAAGGCCTTTTTTGAAACCGTATTCTTCGTACTAAATGCTTTGCTCTTTTCAGGAATAGTTTACTGGCTGTACCAAAAAGGGATGGTTTTGGGTAACGTAACCACAACCCCTACAAAAGCCTGGATCGATTACCTATCTGGGTATTTTATTGAATTAAGCCTAAGCGTGGACAACCTTTTTGTGATTGCCGTTATTTTTACGAGCTTTAAAGTGCCCAGTCGCTATCAGCACAAGTTGCTATTTCTTGGAATTTTGGGGGCCCTGGTTTTTAGGGGACTCTTGATTGGGTTGGGGATTGCCCTTATCAACAAATTTCACCAAATGAGTATCGTATTTGGGCTTTTTCTGTTGTTTACCGCGTTTCGAATGTTAAAAAAGGAGGCCCAGCACGAAGCACCCCATGAGCCCAAGGGACTGGCAAAATTATTTCGGTTCAGCAAGGCCATGGATGGTGGAAAATTGACAACGCGGGTAAATGGCAAGCTGGTCTTTACGGCATTATTCGGCGCTCTTTTGACCATCGAGTTTACCGACCTGCTTTTTGCCTTGGACAGTATTCCTGCCATTTTTGCCGTTACCACCGACCCTTTCGTTGTATTTAGTTCCAATATCTTTGCCATCATGGGATTGCGTTCGTTGTATTTTTTCTTGGCAAACATGCTGGAACGTTTCCGCTATTTGAAGTACAGTGTGTTCTCGATCCTCATTTTTGTATCCATCAAGTTGATTACGGCATCATGGACGGACATTCCTGAGTGGTTCTCTTTGTTGTTTATTGCCCTTTCCCTGGCCATGGGTATTTATACTTCCTTGGTCAAACAAAAGGAAGCATAGCACGGGATGGCTTTACGATCCTTGCAAATGTAAAAACCGTATCTTTATCAGGAAATGTTACCCCTTTCAACAAATTAATCCGTTATGCGCCATCCTTCATTCACCATTGGTTGTTTCGTGGTAGTTTCCTGCCTCTTTTCCTGCAAGAACCCTTCAACCCATGATGCGGTTCAAGTTGTTTCCTCCAGTGATTTGTTGGACGAAACCCTTCAAAACCTTTATCAAGAGAAACACATCCCCGGATTTGCCGTTGCCGTTTTTACAAAAGATACGGTACTTTTTGAAAAAGGATTTGGCTTTGCTGATTTGGACGTTAAAAGGCAGTACACCCCCAATACCAAGCAAATGTTAGCATCGATTTCAAAAACATTTATTGGCGTGAGCCTTATGAAAAGTGTGGGGGAAGGTAAAATCGATTTGGATGCCCCCATCAACACCTACCTTTCTTTTGAAGTGAAGAATCCCTACCACCCCGATATGCCCATCACTGTACGGCAATTGGCCATGCATACCTCGAGCATCAACGATTCGTTGGAGTACAACCGTAGCTATCTTTTTGAAACCCCGTTGAAAAAAGAAGATTTTGATCCCGCTTGGCACGACCTTATTGCGCGCTATAACGACAACGTAGAGTTGCCGATGGATGCTTTTCTGAAAAATATCCTTTGGAAACAAGGACCTTGGTACCATGAAGCCAATTTTTACCCCTACGAGCCCGGGGCCTATTATGCCTACAGCAACCTGGGGGCAAGCCTCTTGGCACAAATTATAGCCAATGTCCAAGCAATGCCGTATGAAGCATACGTTGAAAAGGAAGTTTTTATACCGCTTCAAATGGGACGAACTACATGGAAGCGCCCTGCCGTTGCAAGTGGAGACATTACTCGGTACTATAAAGAAGATTTAATGCCATTTCCAGGATATACCCTTATTACCGCTCCAGACGGTGGCATTTACAGTACGGTTTCTGATTTGACGAAGTTCCTTCAGGAAATCATGAAAGGTTATCAAGGAAACGGAACGTTACTGCAACCAAGCGCGTATGCGACCATGCTGCAGTCCAACTTGGATACGGATTCCTTTCCCGATGCCCTTTGCTGGGATCTTTCCGTTCCCTGCTGTATTGGGCATGCCGGAAATGATTTTGGAACCTCAACCCTCATGTATTTTGAGCCGAAAACGGGAGTGGGGCGCATCCTGTTTGCCAATGTTTCCTTGGATAGCGAACCTCAAGAAGCCGAATTCTATGACATCTTCAATGCCTTATTTGAATTTGACCTGAGGCCCTAAATAGAAAAACCCGGACAGACCGGGTTTTCATCGTATTTGGGATGTTACGGATGAATTATCCTTCCAATTCTTTTTTACGGGCTTCCCGTTTCAATTTCATATTTTCGATCAAGGCACCTGTAATCCAATACGGAATAAAACTTACCAAGAAAATCATCAACCAGAAACCAATGGTGAGGATGGTTAAAAATGCTAAAAATCCGAGGTATTGATCAAACTCAAACATAATACATACTTTGGTTGTGCAAATATAGTAGGAAAAATTGAAAAAAGCTACTGCATCCTCCTAGTTTTCCACAAAGGAATTAACAGGTTTCCTTGGTAAACTTCAAGAGGTTGGTCTTCCAATTTTAGGGGATAACCCGTACCTTTGTAGTCTAAAATATTCCGCTATGGATTACCGAATCGAAAAAGACACCATGGGTGAAGTACAAGTGCCTGCCCATGTGCTATGGGGTGCACAGACTGAACGTTCCCGCAACAATTTCAAAATTGGTCAACCCGCTTCCATGCCGTTGGAAATTATTTACGGATTTGCCTATCTCAAAAAAGCTGCCGCATATACCAACCACGATTTGGGTGTTTTGAGCAAAGAGAAGCGCGATTTGATTGCCACTGTCTGTGATGAAATCCTGGAAGGGAAGCATGATGGCCAATTCCCCTTGGTTATCTGGCAAACGGGAAGTGGTACCCAAAGCAACATGAACGTAAACGAGGTCATTGCCAATCGTGCACACCAATTGGCGGGCAAAACCATTGGGGAAGGTGAAAAAACCCTGCAGCCCAATGACGATGTCAACAAGTCGCAATCGTCCAACGATACCTTCCCTACCGGAATGCACATTGCAGCCTATAAAAAAATTGTGGAAGTAACTTTGCCAGGAGTAACACAGTTATTCCAGACTTTGCAGCAAAAAGCGGAAGATTTTAAAAAAGTAGTCAAAATTGGGCGGACTCACCTTATGGACGCCACTCCCCTAACCTTGGGGCAAGAATTTAGCGGATATGCCTCCCAACTTGAACACGGATTAAAAGCGTTAAAAAATACATTGCCACATCTTAGTGAACTGGCGTTGGGCGGAACGGCAGTAGGTACCGGCATCAATACCCCGGATGGCTATTCGAAAAAAGTAGCCGAGTACATTGCCCAATTTACCGGTCATCCTTTTGTATCGGCCAAAAATAAATTTGAAGCTTTGGCAGCACACGATGCTTTGGTAGAATCGCACGGGGCCTTAAAACAACTGGCCGTTTCCCTTAATAAAATTGCAAACGACATCCGCATGTTGGCCAGCGGTCCCCGAAGCGGTATTGGAGAAATTCTGATTCCTGCCAATGAGCCCGGTTCCTCCATCATGCCCGGAAAGGTAAATCCTACACAATGCGAAGCCTTAACAATGGTTTGTGCCCAAGTAATAGGCAACGACGTTGCTTTGAGTGTTGGGGGCATGCAGGGACACTACGAACTGAACGTCTTTAAGCCTGTCATGGCAGCCAATGTATTGCAATCGGCTGAATTGTTGGGCGATGCCTGTGTAAGCTTCGACATTCATTGTGCAACGGGCATTGAGCCCAATTATCCGGTAATTGAAAAATTGCTCCACAATTCCCTGATGCTCGTAACGGCCCTTAACACAAAAATTGGGTATTACAAAGCTGCTGAAATAGCCAATACAGCCCATAAAAATGGGACCACCTTGAAAGAGGAAGCCGTCAATCTTGGATACCTAACGGCCGAAGAATTTGACGCCTGGGTGCGACCCGAAGATATGGTGGGGGATCTATAACCCCTATTTGCGAATGCAAAAAAAGCGGCCATCGGCCGCTTTTTTTATTTGAATAATATCGTTAAAATGCAAAAAAAATAGATTAAATGTAATTTTTATGTATATTGGTCTACCCAAATTTGTTAAACCTACTATGTATGAGGCTAGTTTTATTATTTCTCGCACTCACTCTTTGTACCTCGGTACAGGCCAAAAAAAAGACCTATATGGTCGAGATAAATACCAAGGGAGTTGCGCTGAAAAGTATTGAAAAATCAATACTTTCCGAACAAACTGGAGTAGAATTCAATGGCCCGAACTCCATGATGAATCCTTCCCTGTACATGACCCCCGTAGATGGAACATTTTACTTTGACAACAATTTTTTGTTTTTTGACCATTTTTACAATGGTTCAGAATTTTCCTACAAAAATAACGGAGGCAGTACAAGCACGTTTTTGTTAAATTATGAAGATGCTTCGACCATTCGGGAAAAAGCTTCTACCGACAGCTCTACCCTTTTTCGGCAGGGAATGTTTTATGGTTTTACCATCATGCTGGTGTTATTAAACCTAGCCTGCTTTTTTCTCTTTGATGAAAAGCCGTATTTACTCTTTGCACTAAGTTTGGCTGCAGCCTCTCTTTTGTTTTTCTTCAGTGACGGACTTTTTACCCTTATGAATTTTGAGCTTACGCACATCCTTTCGGTTCAGGTTTCATTGCTTTTTGTTACTGTACTGATGCAAGCCTTTTTTGCCAATCGCTTTTTGAACCTTGAGGAGTTTGCTCCAAAAATAAAATGGCTGGTTGTTGCGTTGATGAGTTTTGCCGGAATTGCGACCGTCTTCAATTGGATTACCCAAAACGATGTGTTTGCCCATTTAGCGAATACTTCGCTCTTTGCAGTGCTGGTGGGTTACTTTTTTACGGGGATTACTTTGTTCAGTAAGAAAAACTACGCAAAGTTTTATGTCATCGGATCCTTTATCCCATTATTGTTTTCCATCGATTTCTTTGTATTGAATCCTTTGGGCATCGAGTTTTTAGCTACACAAACCACTCATATCAAAGCGGCTGCAATTGCTGAAATGCTGATCCTAACCTATGCCATTATGTATCGCATGCAAGCCATTAAGGAAGAACATGCGCTTCGACAAGCTGAAATGCGCATTTTTCTGAAACGTCAGGAAGTGTTGAGCACACGTCAAAAAACCGAAAAATTGGTAGAAGATGTGTACTTGGAAAACTTGATCATGCATTATGATTTGGATGGACTGGAAATAAAACTGCTTCAGTACATTTCCGAAGGAAAGGACAATGCAAAAATTGCCCGTAAGCTAAAGGTTTCTGAAAATGATGTGGAAGAGCTTACAAAAGAGTTATATGACAAGCTGGAAATTAGTGAGCAAATCCAGCAGGATTATCGCATGGTAGATCAACAACCGGATTATATCTACAATTAAAGTTTTTTTTCGTTAATGAATTTAGGTTAATTGGGGTGAATATAGATTCACCCCTTTTTTTTGTAATACTTTTTATAGGGAATGTAGGCAGCAGCTGCCAATACGGTAAAAAGGAGGAGCAGGTAATAGACGAAGTTGGGAGTAACCGGCACATCCCCGCTTGCATAGGAATGCAATCCCGATAAGTAAAAGTTAACTCCAAAATAGGTCATCATAATACTGGAGTAGGCAAATATCGACAATACACTGAAGGTCCAACGGCCACGCAGACCTGGAACTAACCGTGCGTGAACTACAAAAGCATAGACCATGATACTGATGAGGGCCCAGGTTTCTTTTGGGTCCCAACCCCAATAACGCCCCCAGCTTTCATTGGCCCATTGGCCTCCCAAAAAATTTCCAATGGTCAGCATAACCAGACCTACGGTGAGGGAAAGCTCTGTGATGATGGTAATTTCCTTCAAATTCAATTCCATCCGGGGTTTATTCTTGTGCGTTGTTAACAGCATCAGCACCAAGGCAACGGTTCCTAAAATCAACCCCAGAGTGAAAGGCCCATAACTGGCTACAATTACCGCTACATGGATCATGAGCCAATAGCTGTCCAGTACAGGCTGCAAATTACCTATTCCTGGGTCTACCCAACTTAAGTGTGCTACCCAAAGCAAGATGGAAGCCACGAATGCAGTTGCGGCTATGGTAAGGTCACTTTTTCTTCCGAAGGCCAATCCAAAGAACATGGTCGCCCAACTCACATATACCACACTTTCATAAGCATCGCTCCAAGGAGCGTGGCCACTGATGTACCATCGAAATACCAATCCGGCAGTCATGAGCAAAAACAACAGCCAAATGGCTATTTTACATGCTAGGATTAGGTATCGAAGAAACCGGTAATCCTTGAAAATTTGTACGATGATAAAAACAAGCATGAAGACTCCAAACATGGCATAGTAGTGATACAGTCTGTTGAAGAGGTTTATTTTATTGTACAGTACTTCAGCCTTTATTTTACGATTGGAAGGCAGGACGGTGCTCCCATATTTTTTCTGAAAACCCACAATACTCGCCAAGAAATTTTCAGCGCTGCTATAATCGCCAGATTGGCGTGCGTTGCGCAGGCTATCGAAATAGAGGGGCAAAATGTTTTTGGCATAGAGCGAGTCCATCCCTTTGAAATGCCCTGCTTCCAGCTCTGGATAGGATACCCAAGTGTTGTTGTCGTTTCCTGGAATGGGGAAGATTTTTAAAATGCCCCCTCCCAAAGCTTCATTCAGCAAATAGCTTTTTTCATACAATTTGATGAAGTCTTTTTCAAACTGGTTGGGATGTACCTTTTCACTAGCCTTTTCAAGATAGGGGCCAAGTTTGTTATTTCCACGTTCGTCAAAGAGATCGATTAGGGAAATCATCCGCGTTTCCTTGGGAACCTTCAAAATTTGCTTGATGCTGTCATTCCGCCAATCCAATTTGATGATGGGAATACCGTACCAGTAATTTGGGTATTCAATCATGGAAAGAAAAACTTGATCGGCATCCATACCTTCGTAATGATCTTTTCCACTTACTTTCCGCAAGAGTTCGCTGGCAAAGGTATTGATGGGTTTCATGCGACCATTGTCTTGAATGATCAAATGCCCAAATTGGTCAGCATGGGGCTCGCTTACCACATTGGCCTTTACAATGGAATCGGCCTGCTGTTTTTGCAGTTGGAGTTGATCAGCCTGCGAATACGCGGACCAACCAACCAACAAAAAAACCAACATTGCCAGTTTCGCTTTGTCCTTTTTTACTTTATCCAGCATTTTCTTCAACGATGCAAATCGGGTGTTTTTATCAAATAGAATGGCCATCAAACCTATATAAAGCAAGAAATAGCCGATGTACGTAATCCAAGTACCCCACCGGTCGTGGTTTACCGAAAGCACGGTTCCTTTTTCATCGGGATCGAAAGACGCTTGAAAAAACCGATAGCCCTTATGGTCGAGCACGTGATTCATGTAAATAGCGTAGTCGAAAAAATCGGAATTCGAATTGTTGACCGTAATTTTACTCTTAAAAGCAGCATAGACCTTTTCTGTTCCGGGTCGTTTCTCGGCTATGAAGTCGTTTAACGTAATGCTAAAAGGCAATTCATAGACCTTGGACCCGTAAGCCAATCCCACGGTGAGGCCAGAAAGTTCTACCGTTACTGGTTTGGGATCGAGTCCCTTTCCTCCTAAAAGTTCGACGGTTTTGGTTTCCCCTTCAGAGCTAACCTCCAACACCAAGGCATCGGAACCCGTAGTTTCTGGATAAGATGCTTTTACCAAACCATAGGTTCCTTTTACAACAGGTTCGGGAAATACAAAAGCCATTCCGCCCAGCTGGTACAATGAGCGCAATTGCAGGAGTTGGATGCTATCGGCAGCAACACTTCCCTGATACTGATCGGCCATCCGAAGGAAGGTGCCTTCAAACGGAGATTCGATGGTGTAGTTGCCGTCTTCGGAAACATGAATGTTGATGACACCAGGAGTAGGATTGTTCAACGAAAAAACAAGTCCGTGGATGTTCACCATTTCCCCCAATTTTAGCCAGTGGTCGTGGCGTTGCCCATCGCCTGATTCGACTATTTTAAAATAGACCGCTCCATCATCCGAAGGCACCAAATCCATTTTAGCATTGGCAATGAATTCTTTAAAACGAATCGATACCGGTTGCAAATTGTAGTCGGTATGGATTTCGAAATCGTTATCCAAGCGCTCCGACAGGCGCAATTTCTTCTGAATGGTTCGTCGTTGCAGGACGCCATTTACCCGGTAATCGCCATCAATGGAAGTAGTGAGGTACGCGTCATCCGAAAGGAAAAAGTTTTCGGTAGCACCCTCGCGAATGTGCATCACCCCTTCGTAACCTATGTAACGTGTAACAAATGCTCCAATGATGATTAAAATGAATGAAACGTGCACTAACAAAGTGGCCCACTTTTCTTTTCGCAGCAATCGGTAACGGAACATATTTCCCACAAAATTGATGACAAAAAAAACCAGGATCGCCTCAAACCACCAAGCGTTGAAAATCATTTCACGGGCATAGGGAGTGGGCGGTTTTTCATAGCCTTGATCCATAAAAGTCCCGACGGCCATTGCAGCAGCAAAAACCAAAAAGAGAAGTGCAGTAAGTCGGGTGGAAAAAAGGATGGAGGCAATTTTTTTCTGCATTGCGGAAATTTGTGCAAAAATAAGGAAACAAAAGGGGAATTGTTTGTTAAAGTAATTAGAATCTACGAATTAATCTTTGGTCGATTTTTAATCAATTCATCCTAAAAATGCGTGACGCATTTTGTATTTTAGTCGCATGATCAAGGTGTGTATTATCGGGTATGGCAACGTGGGGCAGCAATTGTACAAGGCTTTCAAAAAAAGCAAGAAGGTTACAGTACTACAGGTGTATGGACGTTCGGTGGAGCCCAAAATTAAAGGGAAGACCCAGTTTATTAACGACTTCACCCAATTGCTTCATGCCGATACCTACTTTCTTACCGTTAGGGACAATGCCATCGAGGAGGTGGCCAAGTTGCTTCCCGAAAACGGCACCCTTTTGGTCCATACCTCAGGAAGCATGCCTTTGGATACCATTGCTGGGAGAAAGCACCGTGGGGTCTTTTATCCGCTGCAGACCATTTCGCAGGAAGTAGCATCGGATTTCAACAAAATCCCCATTTGCCTCGAAGCCGAAAACACGCAGGATGCCAAACTTTTAAAGAAACTGGCAAAATCCATTTCCAAAAAAGTAGTGTTCCTAAGCTCGGGAGAACGCCAAAAATTGCACCTGGCAGCGGTTTGGGTGAATAATTTCAGTAACCACTTATTTCATCTGGCATATGATTACTTAACTGAAAACCAATTGGATTTTCAACTGTTGATGCCCCTCATTTTGGAAACCACCGAAAAATTGAAATCCGTTACACCGTTCGAAGCACAAACTGGTCCGGCACGAAGGCATGATACCCAGACCCTTCAGAAGCATTTGACGCTGCTGGAAGATCCTAAACAAAAAGAAATCTATACCTTGTTGTCCAATTCCATTCAGGAAAAATTTAATTAATACGTTTATCTTGGAAAAAAGTTATAAAGAATACCTACAGCACATTACCACTTTCATTCTAGACGTGGATGGCGTCTTGACTGATGGCACCGTCATTATCAACACCGACGGTGAGTTGCTTAGAAACATGAATATTAAGGATGGTTTTGCCCTAAAAACTGCCATCGACAAAGGTTTCAAGGTTTGCATCATTAGTGGTGGCGTAAACGAGGGCGTCCGTAAACGCTTGGAAGGCCTGGGGGTAAAAGACGTGTTTCTAGGTGCGCATCATAAAACAACGCTGCTGCAAAACTACTTTGAGCAACACCACATCAAACCAGAAAATGTGCTCTATATGGGCGATGACCTTCCCGATTATACCGCTATGCGTATGGTGGGTTTGCCCTGCTGCCCTCAGGATGCTGTCCCGGAAATCAAAAACATTTCAAAGTACATTTCGCATAAGAAAGGTGGTAAGGGCTGTGTACGGGATGTTATCGAACAGGTTTTGAAAGTTCAAGGGCATTGGTACCAAGGAGGAGATGCCAGTGCCAAAGAAGGCTAGTAACCCATTTATTTGCCATTCCCTGCATGATTCTGTATTTGAAATTACTTCGTCCCTTCAACCTTTTGATGGTGCTATTGGCCCAAGGTCTTGTAAAATATGGACTATTCGAGCCTTTTGGAATTTCATTGGCCTTGACACCAGGATCGTTTGCGATCATGGTTATTGCAACCCTCTGTATAGCGGCGGGTGGCAATGTAATCAACGACATCTACGACCAGGAAATCGATTGGATCAACAGACCAAAAAAAGTATTAGTAGGCAAACGCATTTCGGAAAAAGCAGCCTACAACCTCTACATTCTGCTTACGGTACTTGGAGTAGGTTTGGGATTTGTAGTCGCTAATTTGGTGGGAAAACCGGCATTGGCCCTGGTGTTTATTTTTTCGGCCGCTCTTTTGTATTGGTATGCTACGTTCCTAAAATCGATGCTGTTTATTGGCAATATGGTAATTTCGTCTTTAGTAGGTTTCAGTATTTTGATGGGTATTCTATTTGATCTTTACCCTGCCATGGAATTTCAAGATAAAACCCTTTATTTAAGGCTTTCCAAAGTAGTTCTCTACTATGCCCTTGCGGCGTTTTATTTTAATTTGATGCGTGAAATTACGAAAGACATTCAAGATGTAAACGGAGATAAAAATGGAGGGCGCAATACCTTGCCTATAGTTTTGGGCATATCCAGAACCAAAGCAATCGTAATTATCATGGGGCTTTTGGGTTTGTTTGGGGTTTTGTTTTTTGCTTATTTTGAATTATACCGAGTACTTTTCCTTTTGATGTATATGGTTTTTGCGCTAGGAGGCACTTTGCTGGTTTTTACCCTTCAAGCGTGGAACGCCAAAAAAACCAAACATTTTGCAAGGTTGTCGAACCTATTGAAATTGATCATGCTCTTGGGATTGGCTTCCTTGGGTTTCATCAAAACACTGCTCTAACATGCTACGGGAAAAATTAAACAAATACCACATAATACTAGCTTCTGGGTCGCCTCGTAGGCAGCATTTTTTCAGGGAATTGAATCTTGAATTCGCTATCGAAGTCCGAACGGTTGAAGAAGTTTACCCTCCTTCCCTAAAGGGTGCTGAAATAACCGATTACCTCGCCCAATTGAAGGCTTCGGTATTTGTGGATTTAAAAGCAAGCGACCTCCTAATTACGAGCGACACGATTGTTTGGAAAGACGGTAGACCCCTCGAAAAACCATTAGATCGAAATCATGCCATCCGAATGCTCAAGGATCTTAGCGGCGAAATGCACGAAGTGTTTACCTCGGTGTGTTTTACCACAAAACATTTTCAGGAAACCATAAACGACCGTACGAAAGTTTGGTTCAGGAAATTGAATCAAGATGAAATTGAGTACTATGTAGACACCTACAAGCCTTTTGATAAAGCAGGGAGTTACGGCATTCAGGATTGGTTGGGTTATGTGGGTATCGAAAAAATTGAAGGTTGTTTTTTCAACGTCATGGGACTTCCCACCCGGCTTGTTTATAAAACGTTAATGGAACTTGCGAACCGCTGATTTTTCGTAATTTTACGGAAAACCAACTTCATGAAGCTTGCGTCTAAATTTGTAGCCTATGCCCTAGGCATTGGCATTTCCCTAATTTCCTGCAAGCAATCGGAACACAATTTGATCCCTAGCTCGGACAGTCCTTACAACTCCGACGATCCTTCATCCAGAACCCTCTCCAACGATTTTAAGGACTACTGGTTTGATGGCAAAGCCGAAATCACTTCTTACCAACTGGAGCAAGAACGCTATGGGGAATTGCGAAAAGGCCATGCCGTAACGATTTTTGTCACTGAGGATTTTCTTCCAGAAGTGCAGGTTAAGGCCAATAATGCTTCTGAAACGACCTTGCCGGTTTTGAAACTCAACCAAGTTAAAAAATACATTACGGGCATTTATCCCTACTCGGTGATGACCAGTGTGTACACCCCTTTAGAACGAAACCAACATGCCTTGAAAATTTCCCACAGCATGCAGGAATGGTGTGGCCATGTGTACCTACAACTCAACAACAGAAAGGAATTTGAGCTTACCTCCCATTCATATTTTGAAGGGGAAGCCGACGACCAGTTCAGTCTTCCCAAATCATGGTTGGAAAATGAACTTTGGAATCTCGTACGGATACATCCTGAGGCCCTTCCGACAGGAGACATCAAAATCGTCCCTTCGTTTGAGTTTTGCCGAATGAGCCATCAAAAACCTGCTTTAACTGATGCTTTTGCCAAATTAATGCAAGGCGATTCCATTTCAATTTATACCTTAACCTATCCCCAACTGAAACGAGAACTTTCCCTGTATTTTAACAGCAAATTTCCTTATGAAATTGAACGCTGGGAAGAGACGCATCCCAATGGATTGAAATCGGTTGCCACCAAATTAAGGACCATTAAATCGGCCTATTGGCAGGAAAATGGGACACGCTATGAATTTATGAGAGATTCTTTGTTAGTGCAATAACCTATGTTTGAAAAATACGCATTTGAAGTCATACTATCGGCCAGTATCATTGTAGTTCACCTCATCCTAAGGTGGATCCTCATCTCCATTGTAAAACGGTTTGCCAACAAATCGGAAAAAGTAGAGCACCGAACCGGTCTTATTGTTAAGTACATCAATTTTGCCATTGTTTTCGGGATTCTTTTAAGCCTTATTTTGGTTTGGGGGGTCGATTTCAGTGACGTAGGTGTTGTCCTTTCCTCGGTCTTTGCCGTAATTGGAATCGCACTTTTTGCCCAATGGTCCATTCTGAGCAACATTACGAGTGGGGTCGTAATGTTCTTCACCTTTCCTTACAAAATTGGTGATTACATTATTATCCACGATAAAGAATACGACTACCAGGGTACTATCGAAGACATTAAAGCATTTCACGTATTGCTGAAAACCCAGGACGATCGACTCATTACGTATCCCAACAGCTTGATGCTTCAAAAAGGTGTTAGTGTTGTGAAGCCCGATGAAGTAGACGAATTTTTACAGGATGAAGACAAAAACCTTTCGGAACATCCGTTGGATTGATGAACTAAAAAAACCAATCATGCAGAAAGCCTATTTACTGAAACTCTTCTTACTCGTGTTTACCGTTTCCATTTCGTGGGGACAATCGCCGCAAAAACCAACGGCCTCCGAAATTTATCACAACCTTCAAAAATTGAATTTTTTGGGGTCGGTCCTCTACATCGCTGCCCATCCTGATGATGAAAACACCCGGCTCATTTCCTATTTTTCAAACGATGTAAATGCGCGCACGGCTTACCTTTCCCTCACACGGGGCGATGGTGGGCAAAATTTGGTGGGGCCCGAAATTAGGGAGCTTCTCGGTGTTATAAGAACACAGGAACTTTTGGCCGCTCGAAGGATTGATGGAGGGCAACAGTTTTTTACCCGCGCCAATGATTTTGGCTATTCCAAAGATCCAGAGGAAACACTCAGTATTTGGAACAAGGAAGCGGTTTTGGGCGACGTTGTTCGGACCATACGAAAATTCAAACCGGACATCATTATCAATCGCTTCGACCACCGATCGCCTGGTACCACCCATGGGCATCACACCTCATCGGCCCTTTTGAGTGTTGCAGCATTCGATTTGGTAAATGATGCCACCAAATATCCCGAAAGCGCTTCATCGTATGGAATTTGGCAGCCCAGAAGTTTGTTTTTCAACACCTCGTGGTGGTTTTATGGCAGTCGCGAGAATTTTGAAAAAGCCGATAAAAGCAAGATGGTCGCGGTGGAAACAGGTAATTACTACCCAAGCTTGGGCCTTTCCAACGGCGAAATAGCGTCTTTAAGTAGAAGCATGCATAAATCGCAAGGTTTTGGAAGTACCGGTTCGCGTGGTACGGAAACCGAATATTTGGAATGGCTGAAAGGAACCATGCCCCCCAATGCCAAAAATATTTTTGATGGCATCGATACCAGCTGGTCGCGGCTGGAAGGTGGCAAGGCCATAGGCGATATCCTACTCCCCATTGAAGCCCATTTCAACTTTAACGATCCCTCGGCGCACGTACCAGACTTGGTAAAGGCCTATGCCTTATTAAAAAAACTCCCCGACAGCCATTGGAAGGGGATTAAAATGGAAGCCCTAAAACAACTCATTGCCGACTGCGCTGGTTTATTCCTCGAGGCTATTTCCAACGAAGCGTCTGTGGCGCCAAGGGGTGATGTAACCGTTACGGTGGAAGCCATTAACCGATCCAATATCCCCATGCAGCTCAATTCGGTACTTTCGACCGTAGTAAGTTTTCCCACTACCCTTAAACCAACGCCTTTACCCTACAATGAGTCCTACTCCCTTCAAAGCACTGAGTATACCTTCAATGTAACGCAATTCAGTACCCCCTATTGGTTGGAGCAACCTGGAAGTTTGGGCATGTATCGAGTAGACGATGTTAACTTGATAGGCCTTCCGGAGCGCAATCAACTTTTTCCGGTCACCTTTAATGTGTCCATTGCGGGTGAAAACATCGATTTTCAGCGTAACATCACCTACAAATACAACGATCCCGTAAAGGGAGAAGTCTACCAACCGTTCGATGTATTGCCCGTTGTCACTTCTTCGATCCCCGAAAAGGTCATTATTTTTTCCAATACCGATTCCAAAGAAATTCCAGTTGTCATTACTTCTGGAAGGGAAAATATTACAGGTACTGTAAGCCTTCAGCACCCAAAAGGCTGGGTGGTTTTTCCGCAAGAACAAGCTTTTTCGTTGGGGCCCAAAGGGGCAACCCAGACCATTACTTTTACGGTAACTCCGCCCAAGGAGCAAGATGAAGGTTTTCTGAAACCCCTGCTACAGGTAGGTGATGTTTTTAGTGATAAGGAATTGGTGAAAATTGATTATGGGTACATCCCGTTTCAAAATGTATTGGTACCTTCAGAAGCCAAAGTGGTGCGGATTCCCATCGAGAAAAAAGGAGAGCAGATTGGGTACATTGAGGGTGCGGGTGATGCCATTCCTGAAAGTCTTAAACAAATTGGCTATCAGGTTACTACCATTCCTACAGCAGAAATTACTCCCGAACACCTCGCATCATTTGATGCCATTGTGATTGGGATTAGGGCTTACAATACCGTTCCCGAGCTGCAATTCAAGCAAACCATCCTAAACGATTACGTGGCCAACGGAGGTACTCTCATTCTACAATACAATACCTCTAGAGGTTTGGTTTCGACCGATCTGGCGCCCTACCCGCTAAAACTTTCACGCGATCGGGTTACCGACGAACAGGCAGCGGTCAGCTTCTTAGCGCCCAATCATCCTGTGCTTAACGTCCCCAATAAAATAACCCCATCCGATTTTGAGGGCTGGGTGCAAGAACGCGGCTTGTACTTTCCAAATGAATGGGACACTGCCTTTACCCCTATCCTAGGGATGCACGATAAGGGCGAACCCCAAATGAATGGGTCCTTATTGGTGGCCTCCTATGGAAAGGGTGTGTACGTGTACACGGGGCTAAGCTTTTTTAGGGAACTTCCCGCTGGGGTTTCAGGAGCCTACCGATTGTTTGCCAATTTGCTATCTTTAGGCCATTAACATGGAAAACCGCAAAACCTCACAGCACCAGCCCATCCCGTTTTCTTGGAAGTGGAAATACACCTTGGTATTGCTGCTGAATGCCCTATACATCCTGCTTTTTTATTACCTAATGAAAAGTTACACATAGATGCAGTTAACAGATTGGTTGGTATTGCTGGGAACTTTATTTTTTATTGTCCTTTATGGGACATATAAAGCCCGTGGAAGCAAAAACGTAACCGATTACCTAAAAGGGGGAAATGAAGCAAAATGGTGGACCATTGGCTTGAGTGTGATGGCTACCCAAGCCAGTGCCATTACCTTTCTTTCAACACCGGGGCAGGCATTTCACGACGGACTGGGATTTGTGCAATTTTATTTTGGATTGCCAATTGCCATGGTGGTCATCAGCTTGGTATTTATTCCACTTTATCATAAAATGAAGGTCTTTACGGCCTATGAATATCTGGAGGGCCGATTCGATCTTAAAACCCGTACCCTTACCGCTATCATCTTCTTGATTCAACGCGGGCTTTCCGCTGGTATCACCATTTTTGCTCCGTCCATTATTCTCTCGGCGGTATTGGGATGGAACTTATTTTATTTGAACATCATCATAGGAATATTGGTCATCATTTATACGGTGAGCGGCGGCACCAAAGCAGTAAGCATTACGCAGAAACAGCAAATGGCCGTCATTTTTGGTGGGATGTTTTTTGCATTCTTGATCATCCTGAACTATTTGCCTTTGGATGTTTCCTTTGGAAAGGCCCTAGAAATTGCGGGCAGTAATGGAAAGATGAACTTGCTCGATTTTTCATTCGATTTTGAAAATCGTTACACTTTTTGGAGTGGCATGATTGGGGGTACCTTTTTGGCATTGGCTTATTTTGGAACCGATCAAAGTCAGGTGCAGCGTTACCTTTCAGGGCGATCGGTAAAGCAAAGTCAGATGGGACTCATCATGAATGGCTTCCTGAAGGTTCCCATGCAGTTTTTCATTTTGTTGATTGGCATTATGGTCTTCGTCTTTTACCAATACAACCATTCTCCGCTAAATTTCAATCCGTCGGCGGTTAAAGACGTGATGGCCTCTGAATATGCCGCAGAGTACAGTACGCTGGAGACCGAAAAAAACCAGCTCCAAGATCAGATTAGGACCCTGCAACTAAGCTATGCAGCTTCTAAGGACCATCCTGAAAAAACAGTGCTAGTACAAGAACTAACGGAATTGAACACTCAAGAGGATTCGTTGCGCCAGTCTGCAAAAACCTTAATCAAAAAGGCCAACCCCAATGCAGAAACCAACGATCGGGATTATGTATTCATTCACTTTATCCTTACCCAATTGCCCAAGGGATTGATTGGGTTGCTCTTGGCCGTAATCCTAAGTGCTGCCATGTCCTCAACAGCCAGTGAATTGAATGCGCTGGGGTCTACCACCGCTATCGATTTGTACCGTAGGAACACTCCCGGACAAACGGAGCATCATTATGTAAAAGCATCGCGATGGTTCACACTACTTTGGGGATTGATGGCGATAGGCGTAGCGTGCACGGCTAACCTTTTTGACAATCTGATCCAATTGGTAAACATTATCGGGTCCCTGTTCTATGGAAATATTTTAGGCGTATTCCTTTTGGCCTTTTTCTTCAAAGGAATCAGGGCCACTCCTGTTTTCATTGCGGCCATTATCAATCAATTTTTGATTATTTCGATGTATTTCATGGACAAGTATGAAATCATTAACCTTCCCTATCTTTGGCTGAATTTTGTGGGGTGTGCTACGGTTATCGGCATTGCCTATTTGGTTCAGGTTTTTATGAGAAAAGAGGCCACTTCATAAATTTCTATCAAAAAATCCCTTGTTCTTTATTATTTATAAATCGTCGGAATGGATTTATAAATCCATGTTATTTGGGTTTGTTTCATTCAAAATTCCTTTTCAAATTTGAGTTATAAAACCAATGCCCATGGCATTTTAAACAAGAAGTAACAGGGGAGTTATGTACCAAAATGAACCATGGGGTTGGTTTTTACAATAGTTAGATTGTTGTTTGTTAATGGAAAAAAGGCGGTTTTGACCGCCTTTTTATGTTCCATTGAATGAGATGTAATATTGGCCTGGATAAAACCCTTAATGTTAAAAAAACACGCTTATAAAACGTTTTTCGAAGTAAATACTACCTTTGGAAAAACACCCCTATGAATCCTCTAAAACCAAAATCCGTCCTAGGCACCGTCGCACTCTTTTTTTTAGTTTTGATGGTTTGTCAAAGTGGTATATTCAATCAACATTACAACAATGCTGAAGCCGCTCCAGCCGAAAAAGCACTTTATCCCAACGACTGGATGTATAGCCAAAGGGCCTATCCCAACAACTTTATCAACAGGGAGGCCCTACAAAAAGCAGCCATTCAAATTGAAGCCATCAAAAATTCCTACAACAAGACCGCAGGTAGCGAATGGGAACTTGTTGGACCCTTGAATACCGGCGGAAGGATTACCGATGTGGCTATTTCACCCGATAGTGATGACATCCTTTATGTAGGGACTGCGACCGGAGGGGTCTTTAAAACAACCGATGCCGGGGCGTCATGGACCCCCATTTTTGATGAAATTTCAAAACCATCTATCGGCGATTTGGCCATTGCACCATCCAACTCCCAACGCATTTATGTAGGAACCGGGGAAGCTAATGGAAGTGCTACGGATGGAGCGTATTTTGGAAATGGTATTTATCGCTCGGACAATGCAGGAGCAACCTGGTCTCATATAGGATTGGAACAATCCGATCATATTGGGCGTATTGCTGTAGACCCCACTAATCCCGATAGGGTTTTTGTGGCGGCTTCAGGCAAATTGTACGGATACAATCCAGAACGGGGCATTTACCGCACTACCAATGGTGGAACTACCTGGGAACAAGTGTTATTTGTAACCGATTCCACAGCAGCGATCGATGTAGTAATGAACCCCCAGAACACCAACATCCTCTTCGCGGCCTTATGGGAACGTACCCGTAAGCCTTGGCAAAGGGATTATGGTGGTGTAACTTCTGCTATTCACCGTTCGTTGGACGGGGGGAACACTTGGACAGAATTGGGTGCCGCGCAGGGGCTTCCAGCACCGGATGCCCAGACCGGAAGAATTGGGCTGGCCATTTCAAAATCGAATCCTTCCACCATCTATGCACGTTATACGACCAACGAAATCACCAACGAATTTAATGGCCTGTACCGCTCTGATGATAATGGGAATACTTGGAGTTTGGTTACATTAAATGACCTTATTGGTGTCGATTCCAGTTTTGGTTGGTATTTCGGAAACCTACGTGTAAATCCGACCGATCCAGATGAAGTGTACATTCTGGGCCAATTAATACAAAAAACGACGGATGGGGGTGCCAATTGGCAGAATATCAATGGCATGCACGTGGATCACCACGCATTGGAATATTCAGAAAACAACCCCGATTTTATTTTGGCCGGAAATGATGGTGGGGCCTACGTTTCCCAAAATGGAGGAAATTCTTGGAATAAATTCACCAACCTTCCCATTACACAATTTTACAACATTGAAGTAGACTATTTGCAGCCAGAGCGCCTGTATGGTGGCACTCAGGACAACAATACCATCAGGACCTTGAGTGGTGGGACCAGTGATTGGAATAGCATCATTGGAGGGGATGGGTTTCATGTGAATGTAGATCCCAGCGACAATAACTACGTTTATGGCGAATCGCAGTTTGGTGCCTTGAGGCGGTCTACCGATGGTGGGAATAATTTTAGCAACGGTACGAATGGCATCGATGGTAGCGACCGTGTGAACTGGAACACACCCGTCGTATTATCCCCTTTCAACCCTGAAAAAATGTTTTACGGAAGCAATCGGCTATACACTTCCGATCGTGCCGTTTCCTGGACCCCCATTAGTCCCGACCTTACGGACGGATTGCACCCCAGTGGTTCCCTGTCCTATGGTACGCTCACGGCCATTGCAGCTTCCTACTTAAATTTGAACACCATTTATGTGGGAAGCGACGATGGCAATGTACAGGTAACTTTTGATGGGGGTGCTTCATGGACCAATATCAGCAATGGGCTTCCGGATCGGTACATCACTTCCATTGCCATTTCACCTTCAAACGATCTAATAGCCTATGTAACGCTCTCTGGATTTGGGGTTTTGGATTACGATCCTCACGTATTCAAAACCATAGACGGAGGTCAAAACTGGATGGACATTTCTTCTAATTTGCCTAGTATTCCGGCCAATGACATCATCCTTAACTCCAATGAAGATGTCCTATTCCTTGCCACCGACCTAGCCGTTTGGTATTCATTAAACGATGGGGGGTCCTGGGAGCTTTTGGGCACGAATTTGCCCATGACCGTTATTAGGGACCTAAAACTGCACGAACCAACCAACATGCTCTATGCGGGTACCTTTGGGCGTTCCATGCACCGTTATGATCTTTCGGGCATTGTTTTGGGTACGGACAATTTTACTGTAAAGCCGGAGGAAATAATTGTATTTCCAAATCCGGCGAAAGATCATTTCACCATAAAACATTCCATGGCTGGTAGGGGTACGATCAAATTATTCCATAGCAATGGTACTGCAATAGGAACCTTGTTTGAAGATGATTTTGGAACCCATACACAAATTGAGGGAAGTTCGATAGGTCTGGAATCGGGACTTTACTTTCTTGTATTTGAGAGCGGAAAGCAGAAAATTTCCAAAAAGCTAATCATTCTATAGGAGTAGCGAAATCATGTTTGAAGCCTCTGAGAGCAGTCGAAAATTAGGGTGCTCCACAGGCTCCTCGACCATTTCGTGAGCCCAGGTTGTATGGAAAGGGATGTGAAAGGCATGTCCCCCAATTTCGAGTACAGGAAGGATGTCGCTTTTTACACTATTCCCTACCATCAAAAAGTGGGATGGGGCTATGTCGAGATGCTTCACAAGCTTGAGGTATTGCTTTGGGGTTTTGTCCGATACAATTTCAATATGGTGAAAGTACTCCTCCAAGCCCGATTTTTTTAATTTGCGCTCTTGATCCAACAAATCCCCCTTGGTGGCCATGACCAATCGATAGTTTCCGTAGAGCTTGGAAAGTGTTTCCTCTACACCCTCTAAAAGTTCAACAGGAGCCTCCAGCATGGCCTTTCCCTTGGCTATAAGTTTTTCAATAATGGAAATTGGGAGTTTGCCGTTTGTAAATTGAATGGCGGCTTCAATGAGTGATAAAGTAAAAGGTTTGATGCCATAACCGTAAAGCGGAAGGTTTTTCATTTCCACTTCAAACAACAAACGATTGCAGGAATCTGCATCGATATAACCCTTCAGTAATTCACAAAATTCTTCTTCGGCCTTACGAAAGAGGGTTTCATTTACCCACAGGGTGTCGTCGGCATCAAAGGCTATGGCCTGTATGTGGGATAAGGGCATTTAACGAATCAATTTCTTATACTTGATGCGCTTAGGGATCAAATCGCCTCCCAAACGTTTCTTTTTATTTTCCTCATAGTCGCTGAACCCCCCTTCAAAGAAATACACTTCGCTATTTCCCTCAAAAGCAAGGATGTGCGTACATATTCGGTCCAAAAACCAACGATCGTGACTAATCACAACCGCACAGCCGGCAAAGTTTTCCAGTCCTTCCTCTAAAGCTCGTAGGGTGTTCACATCCAAATCGTTGGTAGGCTCATCCAACAACAACACATTCCCTTCTTCCTTCAAAGTCATGGCCAGGTGCAAGCGGTTACGCTCCCCTCCCGAAAGCATGGAAACCTTCTTGTTTTGCTCACTTCCAGAAAAATTAAACCGGCTCAAATACGCACGGCTATTCACCTGCCTACCCCCCATTAGGATCAACTCTTGCTTGTCGCTGAAATTTTCCCAAATGGTTTTTTCAGGATCGATATTGGAATGACTTTGATCCACGTAAGCGATCTTGGCCGTATCCCCAACTTCAAAGGTTCCTTTATCGGGTTGGGTTTCGCCCATAATCATCTTAAAAATGGTGGTTTTTCCTGCCCCATTGGGGCCAATGACCCCTACAATACCTGCTTGGGGTAATTTGAAATTTAGGTTTTCATACAACAATTTATCACCAAAGGCCTTGGACACCTCTTTTGCTTCGATAACGTTGGTTCCCAAACGGGGACCGTTGGGGATGTAGATTTCCAATTTTTCGTCCAGCTGCTTCTGATCCTGGGACATTAACTTGTCGTAATTCTGTAAACGTGCCTTTTGCTTCGATTGGCGGCCTTTTGGGGCCATCCTCACCCACTCCAGCTCGCGCTCGAGGGTTTTTTGCCGTTTGCTGGCCTGTTTCTGCTCTTGAGCCAATCGCTTCGATTTCTGGTCCAACCAAGAAGAATAGTTTCCTTTCCACGGAATCCCTTCCCCACGATCCAACTCTAAAATCCAACCGGCCACGTTGTCCAAAAAATATCGGTCGTGTGTCACCGCAATGACAGTGCCCTTGTACTGTGCCAAATGGTGCTCTAACCAATGTACACTTTCGGCGTCCAAATGGTTCGTAGGCTCGTCCAATAAAAGCACATCGGGCTCTTGAAGCAGGAGTCGGCACAAAGCCACACGCCTGCGCTCACCACCAGAAAGTACCTTAATGGGAGTATCCCCTTCAGGAGTGCGCAGGGCGTCCATGGCTACTTCCAATTTGTTGTCCAGTTCCCAAGCGTTCGTTGCATCGATTTTGTCCTGAAGCTTGGCCTGTTTGTCCATCAACTCCTGCATTTTATCAGGATTTTCATAGACTTCCGGAAGTCCAAACTGATCGTTGATTTTATTGTATTCGTCCAACACATCCACCACCTCCTTCACACCTTCCTTCACAATGTCGATAACGGTTTTGGAATCGTTCAATTGGGGTTCTTGTTCCAAGTAACCCACGGTATAGCCTGGAGCAAAAACAACATCGCCTTGATGGTTTTTGTCCAGACCGGCAATGATTTTCAACAGGGTGGATTTACCACTTCCATTGAGGCCCAAAATGCCAATCTTCGCCCCATAAAAAAAGCTAAGGTAAATGTTCTTTAATACAGGGGTTTGGGCATTTTGATAGGTTTTCGACACCCCAGACATCGAAAAAATAACTTTCTTATCGTCAGACATATGCTACTATGTTTCTAAAACTACTTGAAATCAAAAAAGGCAGTTATACCCTACCCTTCAACGCATTGAAAACCCATGCGATGGCAAAAAAACCGATGCCCACCGAGGCAAAGCCCCAACCGGCAACATCGTCGTATTTAAAAGCACCCATGGCAATGAGACCACATCCTACCACAATCATGATCAAGGTGGCCCACCCCAGTACTGTATTTTTATTCATCATTTGAATTTTGGTTTTTTAGGCGTTCCCTGCCTAGGCAGGGCGGGCTTTCGGTGTTACAAGGTAACCGCCTCAATCCCTAACGCGGATTTGCGCAAATATCGGGAAATAATCACACAAATGCGGCATCATTATGGGGCATTTCGTATTTTTGGGCAAAGACCTATTGCATGGACCTCAACTTCAACAAAAACGAAGATCACAATAAGCTGTTACGCTCCGACTTACGAAAAAAACTGGCTCAAGTAAAACTGGGCGGCGGACAAAAGGGCATTGAAAAACAACATGCCAAAGGAAAAATGACCGCTCGGGAGCGCATCGACTATCTGTTGGACCCAAAGAAGAACGCCATCGAAATTGGTGCCTTTGCAGGGGAAGGCATGTATAAGGAGCACGGCGGATGCCCTAGCGGGGGTGTTGTCGTTAAAATTGGGTACATTCAAGGCAAGCTGTGCGTAGTGGTAGCTAACGATGCCACCGTTAAAGCAGGCGCATGGTTTCCCATTACTGGAAAAAAGAACTTAAGGGCACAGGAAATTGCGATGGAAAATCGGCTGCCCATTATTTATTTGGTCGATAGTGCTGGGGTGTACCTGCCTATGCAAGACGAAATCTTTCCCGATAAGGAACACTTTGGCAGGATCTTTCGGAACAACGCAGTTATGAGCAGTATGGGCATTACCCAAATTGCAGCGGTAATGGGAAGCTGTGTTGCAGGAGGCGCCTATTTACCCATTATGAGTGACGAAGCTTTGATTGTTGACAAAACAGGAAGTATTTTTTTGGCAGGAAGCTATTTGGTGAAAGCTGCCATTGGCGAAAGTATCGACAATGAAACCCTAGGGGGTGCTACAACGCATTGTGAGATTAGTGGGGTAACCGACTACAAAGCCAAGGACGACCAGGATGCCTTGGACACCATCAAAACGATTGTTTCAAAAATTGGAGAATTTGAAAAAGCGGGGTTCAACAGGGAATCTGCAGTAAAACCCAAAGAAAATCCCGAGGACATTTACGGAATCTTGCCAAAATCCCGTTCCGATCAGTACGACATGCTGGAAATCATCAAACGTTTGGTAGACGACTCGGAATTTCAGCAATACAAGGAAGGGTATGGCAAAACCCTGTTAACCGGTTATGCACGTATCGATGGCTGGGCCGTGGGCATTGTGGCCAACCAACGGGAAATGGTAAAAAACAAAAAAGGGGAAATGCAATTTGGCGGTGTCATTTACAGCGACAGTGCCGATAAGGCCACCCGATTTATAGCCAATTGCAACCAAAAGAAGATCCCACTGGTCTTTCTACAGGATGTTACAGGGTTTATGGTAGGGAGCAAAAGCGAACACGGTGGCATTATTAAAGATGGTGCCAAAATGGTCAATGCCGTAAGCAACAGTGTGGTTCCAAAGTTTACGATCGTTATTGGCAATTCTTATGGTGCAGGAAATTATGCCATGTGTGGAAAGGCCTACGACCCTAGGTTGATTGCCGCTTGGCCCAGTGCCGAATTGGCCGTAATGAGCGGTAACAGTGCTGCAAAAGTATTGCTTCAAATTGAAACAGCTACCCTGAAGAAACAAGGCAAGGAACTAACACCAGAAGACGAGAAAACATTATTTGATACCATCAAGGCGCGTTACGATGCCCAGATTTCTCCGTATTATGCTGCAGCCCGACTTTGGACCGATGCAATTATAGACCCGTTGGAAACCCGTACTTGGATTTCGATGGGGATTGAAGCGGCCAATCATGCGCCCATAGAAAAGCAATTCAATTTAGGCGTTTTGCAAGTATGACGCCTCTTATTCTTTGATGAACTTTTTAGATCTTCTCCCTAGATTGGTGTGGATGTCTAACAAATAAGCACCTGCGGGATAGGCCGAAATATCAAAATCATAGCTCCTTTTGCCTGCGGTTGGAACAATATCCCGAATCAGGCGTTTAATAAAAACGCCTTTCAAATCGTAGAGTTCCATCACCACATGGTCGATGTGCGTAAAATTGATACTCACTTGAAGAACATCCTTAACCGGATTGGGAGCAATTGTCACATCGAGGTCTTTTTGCGAAGTCTCATTAAAATTATTTACAGAGAGTACTTCTTGAAATTTATAAATCCTATCCCCGGAGCAATACCCTAGATCATCACTTAAAAAGAAGAAACGATTTAGGGTCCATCCCAAACCAAGGGGCGTCCACGTGTCTCCACCGTCATTGGTTTCATGGAACCCAGAATTATGTCCACCCATCCAGCCTTTGGTATCGCTTACAAAGCCTACTCCTTGCACATCGTTGTCTGGAAAGTTTTTCATGACCCAAGTGGCTCCACTGTCAAAGGATTTTGCCAGCCGGCCCTGTGAAGCCGATTCGATAGAAGCAAAAATATGGGTGTTGTTGTCGCGCAACTGTAATTTCCATACATAATCGCCCGTAACCCCTGAGTTGAATATTTCGGTCCAATTGACCCCTCCATCAAAGGTTTCGAGAATCACACCACCGTCGTACCCTTTTCCAGAAGCAAAACCGTGCATGGCGTCGATGAACAATACTTCCACAAGACCCGCAGCGTAAGCAGACATATCTTGGTAATCAAATGTTTGTCCGCCATCGGTAGTCTTAATCATATAGGCCGGGGTAAACCAGGCCCCTACTCCATAGAGGATATTCTCAGTTACGGCATCTAAACCACAAATGGCTTCCGGGTTGGGAGTAATGGTAACCAAAGACCAGTTTTGGCCTCCGTTGGTTGTTTTATAAAATTTACTATCCAAGGTGCCCAAAAATCCCACATTTTCGTTCAGAAATTCAATGTTTCGAAAATAATTGTTGTCTGAAAATTGAAACGTCCAACTTTCACCTCCGTCGGTGGTTTTATAGACCATAGCCCCGGGGCCATCGGCTGCCCATCCCAGGTTTTCATCCAGAAAGAAAATATCGTCGAAGCGACCGGCTGATGGTGAATTTTCAAGCAGGCTCCATTCTTGGGCAAAGGAACCAACGTAAAAAAGGAATATGATGGGAAATAGCACTTTTTTCATGGCGTGTTTTTTTCAAAAATAAACTTTTAAATGAATTTAAACCATGAGTTATGAATGGAATTCATGAATTACGATAAATAGTGGGGTTGCCCTGGTTTGAAAATTGAAAAAGGCACCTAGGTGCCTTTTTTCATCTGGTTACTTTAACCAATCGTATAAACTCTGCCCGGTATCCTTCTTCATCTTTCCCCTTTCCGGCCATGGCCAAGTCGATGACGTCACTTCTTTTAATGGTATTGATAAAAACCGATTTGCGAAGTTGCAAACCAAAGAGTGCTACAGCCGCTGAAAACTTAAAATCCTGAGAAGCATTTTCAAAACTATTGTTGGCATTCTTGAGGGTTTTTACAATCAACTTACTGGTAGCACCATCAGGATCTTTATATCTAAATTTCACAGTAAGCAACTCCTCTTTATTGGCAGTGGAAGATGCTTTGGTGTATTTTAGGTCATCAACACTTCGCACATAAATACTCTTTACTCCCACAGGAATAATTTCATACAATACGGTAACTGTATGTCCACTTCCTATTTCTCCAGCATCTTTGGTATCATCGTTAAAATCTTCATTGGCAAGCAATCTGTTTTCATACCCGATCAATCGATATGCTTGTACAAGATTGGGATTAAATTCCACTTGAATTTTTACATCCTTTGCAATAGTATACATGGTTCCAAAAAACTCTGAGCCTAATAACTTATTTGCTTCCTGCATGGAATCGATATATGCATGGTTCCCATTTCCTTTATCGGCCAGGGTCTCCATTTTAGAATCTTTATAATTTCCCATTCCAAATCCTAGGACCGTTAAAAAAACACCCGACTTTCTTTTTTCTTCAATTAAATCCTCCATGGCGCGATCACTGGAAGCTCCCACATTAAAATCACCATCGGTAGCAAGTATTATCCTATTATTTCCCCCTTTTATAAAGTTTTCCTGTGCCACTTTGTAAGCCAATTGAATTCCTTTCCCACCAGCTGTAGAACCTCCTGCATTAAGATTGTTGACAGCTTGCATTATTTTTTCTTTTTCAATACCACTGGTTGAAGGCAATACCAGTCCGGCGGCTCCTGCATATACCACAATGGAAACTTTATCTTGCTCTCTTAGTTGTTTAACCAAAACACCTAAAGCCGATTTTAATAGGGGGAGTTTATTTTCTTGATCCATGGAACCTGAAACATCCAATAAAAAAACCAAGTTTGATGCGGGTACATTTTCAGCTTGAATATCCTTTCCCTTTAGCCCTATCCGCACCAGTTTGGCGTCATTATTCCATGGGGATTGTGCGACCTCAGTAAGGATGGAAAAAGGCTCTCCATTTTGGGGCTGAGGGTAGTCGTACGAAAAGTAATTGATCATTTCCTCGATCTTAACGGCATCTTCTGGAATTTCCTGTCCGTTGTTGATCATTCGGCGAATGTTACTGTATCCTGCTTTATCCACATCGATCGAAAACGTGGATAAAGGATCCAAAGCCACATTTTTAAAAGCATTTTCGGGAATGCGTTTATAGCTTTCATTTTCCGAAACAGGATTGGAAGTACCCTGTTTGGTAGTAATAATGATAACTCCATTGTTTCCCTCTGATCCATACAAATTAGTGGCCTCCAATCCTTTTAAAATTTCAACCTTTTCAATATCATTGGGGTTCATGTTGAGTGTATTCCCTAACCAAAGCCTATTCTTTTCGGCCTTATCAATTCCTGTTAGGGGACCGCTAAAAGGAATACCATCAATTACATAAAGCGGGTTTTGGTAATTTTGAATAGAGGTTGCTCCTCTAATAACAACCGAATTTGTACTTCCCGATATCCCGTTTGCTGGGGTAATGTTTATGCCCGCCGCTTTTCCCTGTATTAGGCTTGGTAAATCGGTTTTTGCTCTTTTGTTGCTTTTCCTATTTACCTGTTCAGCATTGATAGTACTTACTGCATAACCTAAAGCTCTCTTTTCCTTTCTTATAGCATAGCCTGTAACTACTACTTCATTAAGTACCGTAGTATCTAGTTGCATGCTAAATGAAATCTCTTGGGTTGTCTCCGTAACTTTATACTCTTGGGATTTGTACCCTATGTAATCGAAAACCAATACGCTTCCCAAATTCGTCTTGATTTCGTAATGCCCATAAACATCGGTTTGCGTTCCAATAGTGGTTCCTTTTACCATAATATTTACGCCTAGAATTGGAAGGTTTGCTTCATCGGTGATGATCCCATGAACGGTTTGCTCTTGTGCAGCAATGGAAATGCTTGCTAACAAAAAAAATAAAAGTGTTCTCATAGTGGTGTGGTTTTAGTATATGCTTAAAACTACCACCGCTAGAAAATTTATAAAAGGAGGCTTTAGGCAAAGCCCTTTATGAATGAGTGAATTGGGCTACTTTCGAAACTTTCGGATGACTTCGCAAATTTGTGCTCGTTTTATTTTTCCAGTCTCCGTATAAGGGAATTGGGAAAGGGTATAAACTTTTTTGGGGCGTTCGTAGAGCTCCAAGTGGGCAAATGCTTCCTTGTAATCTACTTTCTCATTGGATTCTTCCATCACCAATATTACACGTTCTCCTAAAGTTTCGTCAGGTTCTGAAGTAATAATGAATGCGTTTTTTAGGTATGGGGAAAGTTTTTTTTCGATGCTTTCGGGATGTAATTTGATGCCCCCACTGTTGATGACAAAATCGTATCGGCCCAGCCATTTAAACGAAATTGGGGAAATAAGCTCCACCAAATCGTTGGTTCCCAAGTCCGATTCGCACAATTTTGGGGCATGAATGACGAGGCATCCGCGTTCGTCCATTGAAAATTTGACATCGGGCAAAGCATGGTACACCTCCGATCGTGCAAAACCATTGATACGCCGTACAGCCACATGACTAATAGTTTCAGTCATTCCATAAGTAGCAAAGGCTTCTACCGACAAATCCTGAAGCTGCGCTTCAAGGTCTTCAGAAAGCACCCCTCCCCCAACAATCAATTTCTTTACTTTGTCGAGCGCTTCGATGGAATAGTGCAATTGATACGGAACCAAAGCCACAAAATCGTAGGGGTTGTCATATTGCACCAACGCGTCTTTTTCGGGAGCTACCACGTGTAGGTCCCATCCCAGTTCCATAGCGCGTACTAGCATCATTTTGCCAGCAATGTATTCCGAAGAAAGGCAGAGCAGTGCCTTGGTTCCTTCCCCAACTTTGAAGTAGGCTCCCGTGGCGCGGGCGCTTTCAATCATTTGCGATTTGAGTAACTGAATTTTTTTTGGTTTTCCAGTCGATCCTGACGTATGGACCACCACGTATTCCTTAAAATTAAGCCACTCCTCAAGGAATTGGGCCATACTGACTTCAAAATCGTCGCCTTCTTCAATGAGGCCTTCAGCGAAGTTGAGTATTTCCTCCGCCGACCCAAAAGCGAGCCCATTCAATTGAAATTTGGGATGAATGTAGGGTGAGGTTGGTTTCAATGTAGTTTCCATTAAAATTCGAGCAACGAATGGGGTTTTGCGTCATCGGTTGGGGGAAGCGGGGGTTCTACCTTACCAAAGAGCTTTTGCTTCCAATTGGACCACCGGTAGCGTTTTGCCATGATCCAGATAAAAATGGGGTATATTAGCAACACGGGGATAAGCACATCGACACCCGCAGAAGGATCTGACACATCTTTTAACAGGGAATCTGTTTGAAAAGCGGTCCAATCGGCCGTAACCAAGAGGGCAGCCACCAAATTATTTCCTGCATGAAAGCCCAAGGCCAATTCCATGCCTTCATCCATCAGCGTAATAATTCCCAAAAATAAGCCCGTCCCAATGTAAAAAACCATGATGATGCTTCCCAATTGGTCTACTTCAGGATTGAAATAATGCAACCCGCCAAACACCAAGGAAGTAACCAGCAAAGGGAACCATCGGGTTTTGGTCATTACCCCAAAACCCTGCATCAAATAACCCCGGAAAAGGTACTCCTCAAAACTGGTTTGAAGGGGAATCATAAGAATTGATATGAGGGCCAGTACGGCAAAGTTTACAGGGTTGAATTGCCAAACATAGCCTTCGGGGTTCAAGTAATAGTCAAGCCCCGTAAATGCAATGGTCACAACAGCAATCAGTCCAAATGCAAAAGCAAAACGACCCCAATCAATTTTCTTTCGGGAAGTGGTTAAGCTTTTCATAGGCTGCTTGTGTACGAGTTTTGCCCAAAGGTAGATGCCAAACAATCCTATTACAAAGGAGAGCAACATCAAGAATAAGGCTGTATTCGAATCGAATAAGGCCATCACTTTATTGGGATCGTCGCCCAAAGCCATCAAGTCTTTCCCCTCCGAGGCAAGTTTAATGACCGCCGCAAGAGTGAGAGGCAAATACCCCATTTGCCAAATAAAAAAAATGACAAGAAACCCTACCAAATACCTCCAAGCTTCGTGCAAATAGTTATATGCTTGTGCTATAAACATGAATTATCAAAATAAATTAGTTACATCCCACTGCAAATCAGGGTTGTACCATAAATGTTGCCCCCGAACTTCCAAGGGAGAAGGCACGTTGTTGGCAAACAAACTACCGGTGCCTAAACCTTGTGGCAATTTACTACTTTTTGTAAAGGTGTATTGTGAAATAGCGTTTAATCCTACATTACTTTCCAAAGCAGAAGTTACCCACCAACCAGTGCCTTGTTTTTCAGCCAATTGGATCCATTCATCACTTCCTTGGAACCCACCCACAAAACTCGGTTTCAAGATGAGGTACTGCGGCTGTATGTGCTGCAACAATCGTGCTTTGGTTCTTCCATCAAAAACCCCAATCAATTCCTCGTCCAAAGCAATGGGCAATGGGGTCCGTTCACAAAGGGAGGCCATCGTGTCCCACTGACCCGCTTTGATGGGTTGCTCTATGGAATGCAATTCGAGCTCGGAGAGTCGCTTTAGTTTTTCCATGGCTTCGGAAGGGCTAAAAGCTCCATTGGCATCGACACGTAGTTCCAGGTCTTTAGATGAATATTCTTTTCTAATCGTTTGCAGAAGTGCATACTCCGTGTCGAAATCCAATGCCCCAATCTTCATTTTAAGGCATCGAAAACCGGCATCCAGCTTTTCCCGGATTTGTTCTTTCATAAAGAAAACCGCTCCCATCCATATAAGTCCATTGATGGAAATTGGTTGGGTACCCAACGTAAATGCCGATGGAAATAAATGAAATGGATTATCAGCCTCAAGCGATCGAAAAGCCATTTCCAAACCCATTTGAATGGAAGGAAATTCCATTAGCTGTGCGTAAAGTTCCGGCAATCCCAGACCGATATTTTCGCAGACCCAAGACAGCTTTGCTTCGTAATGAGGGAGGTCGTCCACACTGAGACCACGCAATAATCCACATTCGCCTAACCCCCATCGCGAACCGTTGTCCAATAGGATGAACCACGTTTCCTTGGTGGTCAAAATGCCGCGGGAAGTCCCACTGGGTCTTTTGAATTGCAATCCGTATTGCTGGTAACTTGCTTTCATCAAAGTTCCAAGGACCCTCCTATTTCAAGAAGCATCAAGTCCTTTCCGGCGTTGTAAAATTTGCGTTTTGCTTCTTCATGGTCAATTTTGATGTATCCAAACGTATCGTAGTGAACCCCCAACACTTTATCACATTCCACAAAATCGCTGGCACGAATGGCATCGTCCACGCCCATGGTAAAGTTGTCGCCAATAGGCAATATGGCCAAATCCAGTTTGGTCTGCATAGGGATCAGTTTCATATCCTGGGTCAAGGCCGTATCGCCAGCGATGTAGATATTTTTATGCTCCCCTTCAATAACAAATCCACCAGGTTGCCCACCATAAGTTCCATCAGCAAAGGAAGACGTATGGATGGCATTGACGTATTTTACCTTTCCAAAATCAAATTGCCAGGAACCCCCGTGGTTCATGGGATGTACTGTAATGCCCTTTTTTTCATAATACATGGCTATCTCATAATTACTCACCAGGGTGGCGTTGTTGTTTTTGGCAATGGTCTCGGCATCCAGAGTATGGTCCTGATGAGCGTGCGTTAGCAACACAAAATCGGCTTTGATGCGGTTCACGTCCACAAGGTCTTTGGAAAGGGGGTTTCCAGATATAAAAGGATCTACCATGAGCTGGGTTCCAGAAATATCGATAAGCAGGGAATTTTGTCCGTAAAAGGTAATTTTCATAACCAAGGAGTTTTATGGAAAAAGAGCAAACAAGATAGCAAATAGAAAGGTACTTAAGGCCACTTTTTTCAATTCGCCGTCCAGTTTGCGCGGTTCCTTATTTTGAAAGACGGTTTTCAGGTTCCACACTAGGGGAAGGAACGCCATAAGGTACAACCAATGCCAACCGGTTCCACCCTGAAAAAGGGAATAACCTATGGCTGTAGCCATTCCCAACACTAGCAACGCGGCATGATATACTTTTGCCCTTTTTATGCCCATACGGACCACTAGGGTTTTTTTACCAGCTTGTGCATCGTTTTCAATATCGCGCATGTTGTTCAAGTTTAGGACCGCCATACTAAAGCAACCAATACTTATGGCAGGCAAAAGCACAGGCCAATGTATGCTTTTGGTGAAAAGAAAGTAGCTCCCAAGAACACTCAACAAGCCAAAAAACAGAAAGACAAACAGGTCCCCGAATCCTGAATAACCGTATGCTTTTTTCCCAACGGTGTATTTTACTGCAGCTAGAATGGCTAACAAAGTAAGGTTGAAAAACACGAACGAAACGACAAAGTTTCCATTGCCAAAAGCCAGGAAGATGAGCACTGTTGCCACAAAAAAAGTAAGGGATCCGGAAATGAACATTCCCACTTTCATCTGTTTGGGCGTAATTTTTCCCGAAGCGACCATGCGCTGTTCCCCTTCCCGTTTTTTATCGGTGCCTTTTACGCCATCCCCATAATCGTTGGCGAAGTTGGAAAGCACTTGGAATCCTACCGTTACAAAAATAGCCAGCCAAAAGAGTGTAGTGCTATAGAAATTGGAAACGGCCAAGGAGCTTCCCACAATAATGCCCGAAACAGACAAAGGCAGGGTCCTTAAGCGTGCCGCGGCAATCCAAGCTTTTACTTTTTCCATACGGATGGTTTGGAGTGTAAAAATAGGATTTAAAAAAGAAATCCACTCCCAAAAAGGAAGCGGACTTCAGAAATCTAACTAATGAAAAAATCTTGACAATTGATTGGCATAAAGCGTCTTTCTCATCGACCACTGGGCACATCCCTTCAGACCTGGATGCCGTGTCTCGTGATACCGCTTCTTTCCTAACTTCAATCCATTGCCAAGCAAAGTTTGGCTTAAACTTTTTTTCAACTTCCCAAAAATAAGAGTCTTGCGCTCCCTTTACTTTAGAGAATCATTAAGGAACTGTAAAAAATGGGGGCTTGTTTTACTAAAAAAAGGGGCGAATTTTAACTTATCGTGAAATTTGTGTTGCTTTATTCCTTGAATAAAATTTAGTTACCTTAGCGTCATTCACCACAAACCCAACTCTATGAAACGTTACGAAGACTTTGGCCTACTCCTGTTGCGCGTAGGCTTTTCCTTGTTACTTCTTACCCATGGCTATGGCAAACTGATGGCCTTCGTGGGTGGTAATACTGCTTTGGTGGGCAACCCCATCGGCGTAGGTGCACTTATTTCCTCCATTTTGGTCCTAATTGGTGAAGTGGTGGCGCCGGTGCTTATCCTCATCGGACTTAAAACCCGTTGGGCGGCATTGGCCTCGGCCATTACCATGGGAGTGGCAGCCTTTATAGCCCATTCCGGCGATGCGTTGGCAGAAAAGGAAAAAGCCCTTTTGTACTTTATCGGTTTTTTGGCCATCGCCCTGATGGGTGCCGGAAAAATTTCGGTGGACAAAAAATAATCAGTCGAAGATTTCTACCAACAGTTCCTTAAGCAAATCGCCTTCAGGAACGTTTTGGGCATTAACGCCCTTTCCCTTAAGGTCCACCTCCCTGAGTTTGGAGATGATGGTGCTTACTTTTTTCATCGGGTAATGCCGCGAGGCCTGTTGGTATTCCTTGATAAAATAGGGACTAACGCCCAAGGTTCTGGGTGCCGCGGACTTATCCGATAGCGAATGATAGAGCAATAACTTGGAGAAGAAATTGTAGAGCAAGGCTGTGGTCATTACCAAAGGGTGGTTTTTTGTATTGTTGGCAAAATACTGTGCAATGCCAAAAGCCTTCTTGATGTCTTTATTGCCAATGGCACTCTGGAGCTCAAAATTATTGTAGTCCTTGCTAATACCAATGTTTTCTTCGATGAGTTGTGGGGTGATTTCCGAACCGGGCTTCAAAATGAGCTGCAATTTTTCCAACTCGTTGTTGATCTTGGCCAGGTCGTTCCCCAAAAATTCCGTGAGCATCTGAGCCGATTTGGGCGTAATCTGGTACCCCTTTCCCGAAAGCACCCGACGAATCCAGTCCGGCACCTGATTTTCATACAGTTTGTTGCTCTCAAAAAGTACGGCCTTTTGGCGCAATTCCTTGGTTAGTTTCTTCCGTGCATCCAGTTTTTTATACTTGTAGCAAACCACTAAAATGGTAGAAGGTTGAGGATTTTCGACGTAAGGCAACAAGTTCTCGATCGTTCGTGAAAGCTCTTGGGCTTCTTTTACAATAACCACTTGGTATTCGGCCATCATGGGATAACGCTTGGCGTGACCAATGATTTCATCAATAGAGGTGTCCCTTCCGTAGAGCACCATTTGGTTGAAGCTTTTTTCGTCTTCGGTGAGCACATGGTTTTCAATGTAGTCGCTAATGCCATCAATGTAATAAGGCTCCTCGCCCATCAAAAAATAGATAGGAGCCAATTTTTTTTTGGCAATGTCGTCGATGATGTGTTTTACTTCGTCTAGCGCCATGGGAATTCCTTTGGGTGCCTCGTGTTGTTAGGATACTTGCGGAAGAAAGCGTTTCTTTGCGGTATGCAGCCACTGAACTTTCCTGCGTACATCTTTCGCTTCAAAAATAGCGAAAACAAACGGTTGATCTTCGATCCAATCCGAAAAAAATTTGTGGTCCTTACCCCCGAAGAATGGGTTCGGCAGCACGTAATCCAGTTCTTGATTCGGGACCAGAAACTTTCCCCCAGCCTCATCAATGTGGAAAAGAAATTACTGCTGAACGGAACGGTTAAACGCTACGACGTCGTGGTTTTTCTTCCCAACGGTAACATCTACCTATTGGTGGAGTGCAAAGCCCCTTCGGTAAGCATTACCCAAGACACCTTCGACCAGATTGCCCGTTACAACTTGGTAACCCAAGCACAGTATTTGATGGTTAGCAACGGAATGCACCACTATTTTTGTAGCATGGATTACGAAAACGGACGCTATGTGTTTTTAGAGACACTTCCCAACTAATGCATTAAGGCCAAGAGGACACACCAAAAATGTGTACCTTTGGGGAAACCACTGTCATGTTTGTAGGTCATTATGCCGTTGCCTATGCCTTGAAGGCCAAAGAACCCAAGGCTTCGTTAGGGATGCTTTTTATTGCGGTTCAGTTTGTGGACCTCCTGTTTTTTCCTTTTGCATTGATGGGGATCGAGCACCTTAACTTTGTTGAGGGCTATACCCAAGTGAACAATTACCAAATGGAGTTTCCTTTTACCCACGGATTGGCAGGTTCGCTCGTTTGGGCACTTTTGGCTTTTGTGTTGTACTATTTTGGACTAGCCAGAAAACAAGACCGACGGAAAGGCATTGCGGTGGTTATGGCCCTGGCGGTACTTTCGCATTGGTTCGTAGACTTACTGGTACACACCCCCGATTTGCCCCTGTGGTATGGTCCCCCGAAAGTGGGCTTGGGGCTATGGCAGCACAAACACCTTACCTTTGCTTTGGAAGGATTGCTGTTGCTGGCCGGTTGGGGATACTACATGAAACGCTCCCAGCCCAAGAAACGATGGGGTACCTTTGCCGCCTATGCACTGGTGTTCTTTTTATTGCTTATCAATTACCTCAATTTTTACGTACTGCCACAAGGAGAAGATTTGATGGGGTTAACCCTCTCTGCGGTGTTCACCTATTTGTTTTTTGGATTATTGGCCTATGGGGCCGATCGCGGAAGGGTGGCTATGGGAACCTAAAAGGGTTACCCTAAGCTGCACCTTTAGTTGCAATTAATAGGTCTTTAACGCTTAGGCATTCAAGGATTGTTTACTTTTACAAAACCAAAAAACAGTTCTTTTATGAAACCCATTGTATTGCTTGCCTCATTATTGCTGTTACTCACCTCCTGTTCAGAACCCGTAGACGAAGCCCTGTATGGTAACGCCTGGGAACTGGAATACATCACAGGCCCCAAGATTGCCTTTTGGGCACTTTATCCCGATAGGAAGCCCGCGTTTCAATTCAATGCCGAAAAACATTTGGTTGATGGGCAAAACAGTTGCAACGGCTACATGGCGCCCGTAGTCATTGAAGGCCACACGATTTCCTTCGGGGAACCGGGCCCTACGACCATGACCTACTGCGGACAAGGCGAAGTGCTGTTTCTTACGACCATCAAAAAGGTAAATGGGTACCGCATTACCAGCGATGGCTTCCTGGAGCTGATGATGGACGACATGGTGATGATGCGCTTCAAGAACGTGGCCAACGCCAGTGGTTTGGCCGAAAAACACATGATTCCGCCCGCCCTGAAGGCTGGTTGTTATGGATACCACAAGGATGGAAACTCCATTACCCTAGAGGTAAACGATGTGGTGGGCGACCGCGTGTCGGGCACCCTAACGTACGCCCTTTCGGGAAAAGACAAAAACACAGGGATCTTCTCTGGTACGGTCCGCGATGGGAAGCTTGTTGGGCGATACCGTTTTAGTTCGGAGGGGGCCGACGGCAAACGACAAGTGGCGTTCCAGATTCAGGACAGTACCTTGATTGAGGGTTTTGGCCCCATGGACGAACGGGGCATTTCCTTTAAAAACCTGGACAGTGTGCAATACAATTCCACCATGCCCCTCACGAAGGATGCCTGCAAAAAGGCCGATACCCTCTAGGGGTTGTCTTGAACATACTTTTTTGGGTTTTTATTCGTTAGTATTCTACCATTGAGCCCAATGGGGTCCCTACTCCCATAAAACCCCCAAAATAAGGGCTTTCAGCAGGCTATAAGCATCCTATAAGTACCCTACAAGCATGCTATAACCACGCTATAACCCTACTCCTAAATGCCCTTTGATACCCTTCATAAATGGATTTCACCCGGACTGGCCCTACCTTAGGGTCCCTTTTAGGTTTCCTTTCTAGGGATTGGACAGTAATCGGCTAATTTTCATACCTTTATGTTGGGGATGACATTTTAGTGACTTCCCGATAGTATAGTATCCACTAATTTATGCATGATGAAAAACAAAGCACTGGCCTTCGATTACATCCAAGAACTATTATACCAAAACCCTGATGCCGATCTCGCCGCCGAAAAAGACCCCCAACTGGAGGAGGACGATCGGAAAGAGTTGGGCGACATCTTGGGGACCATTCGTTTACTATTCGACAAAGCGGAAGCGTACAAGCAAAGTACGGACGAGCAGATGCAGGAACTGGAGCGCGTGCAATTGGAAACTACCAAAAAGGCCTTTCAATACAATACCCAAAACATCGAAAATACCTACCAAACCATCATGAGCATCAAGACCTCCCTGCAAAACGTGGTGAAGGATGCCAGCCGTGCCTACAACTACATCATGATCATGTACATTACGGTATTTGTACTGGGGGTTGGGCTTATTGTGACTTCCATTGTGTTTGCCGCGCAGGACAAGACCATACTGGCCATCGCCTTCGGAGCCGTGGGCTTTATCGATTTGGTGACGACCTTCTTCTTCAAGCCACCATTGGAGATTCAGAACAGTCGGTCGAACCTTACCCAATTGATGATCATCATTACCAATTGGTTTGCCGAACTGATGAACCTGAATACCTATATCAGCACCAGAGGCGATAAGATTGAACTGGATGAGATGATGAAAGTGGGCAAAACCCTGAACAACAGCACCCGGGAGATGATTGAATTGATCGAGAAGTATGGGGAGATAAGGAAGTAGCCCCCCGCCGTCCTGCGGACACCTCCCCCCAAGGGGGAGGCAGCTTTTTATGCAGTGTCACTTCGAGTGGCCCGTCTGGAGGCGGGCTGTATCGAGAAGTCTTTTGACTGAACGGCCAGCCTGTTCTCGATACACCTCGTTACACTCGGCACTCGAACTGACAGCGGCCTGTTACTGCGGACTTGACCCGGAATCCAGGTTAAATATTTTTTGTACGTTCATTTTCTTTTGCTTCCCCAAAAGAAAACGAACCAAAAGAAAAGGGGACTTTGCTTAGGAATTTTTTGCCGATGGCAAAAACCGCTCGAAAACTCCGCGTCGCTATGCTCCTGGATCTCGGAGCTTTTCTTCGCATATTCTTAACCAAAGAATATCGGGCTTCGCCCGATTATTTTAAAGCTGAGGCGCGGACTTTTGGCATTCGCCCGAATAAATAATAACAATAAACAATAATAATAAAAATAGCACCCTGAGCTTGACAAGGGGTCGAAGCATCGCTTGTTTTGGCCAGCTCACAGCCACTGCTCTTGTTACATTTTATCCTTTAAATTTTTTAGGTCTTCGAATTTTTGGAAGGTCTCTTGGATCAGCCCCTTGGAGTTATTGTTGACTTGCAGCGTCAATTGGCAATGGGGGCAGGTGGCGCTGCCTTTTTCCATAAGGGTTTTGAGGTCTATGGGAATGGGGGTGTTGCATTCGGGACAGGGGATGGAAGCGGTTGTTGCCATGGTTTTTGTTTTAAAGATACGAGGTTATTTTGAATGCAGGTTGCAGGTTGGGGGTTGCAGGTTGTAATGAACAGTGACATCCCCCTCGGTCCCCCTTCAACGGGGGAAGTTCACAGCGGTTATTATTAAGGACTCCTCCCTTTAGCCAAAGGGAGGTGGATTGCCACCCCTGTGGCAAGACGGAGGGTTTATAACCACCCCGCCCGTTGGGCACCCCTCCTTCAAAAGGGGACGGAGCGTATAGAAAAGCGTTTCGGGCGTTGCCCGATGGGCAATGTACAATGAACAATTAGAAACAAATCCCCATCAAACCCACACCGCACCAAACCCCACAGCCTGCTTCCCCTTCAAGGGCAAAAGCCCTTCTGCCGACTCCACATAGAACCGCACCCCCAGGAAGGCCATCGGGAAATGGGAAACGGCCATGGATGTCTCAAGCGAAAGCACCACATCGCCCTTGGGGGTTTGCGGTTGCAGGGTACAGGGCACCCCTTCCGCCACCGCCATGCGCAGCGTGCCGAAGTCCACATCCAGCAGCAACAGCTGCAGCAGGGCATGGGTAGCCCCTTCCGGAAAGCGAACCTTTTTCGGGTCCACCCCCTTCAGGGTGAGCGTTTGGGCGGTGGCGTCATACACCTGCGGAAAGGGCAGCACCTGGTCCGGCAGGCAATCGGGCGTAAACCCAAACCCCTTGAAAAGCCGTTGCCCCTCCTGGGTCTGCAGGCCCCGTCCCACGGTGCGCTCCCCGCGGGGATGCTCCGGGTCCAGGTTCTTCAGTCGGGAGCACAGGGAGGCGACCCTGCTGTGCAAGAACGTAAAGGTATGCCCCCAGTACAGGGGCCGCAGGGCCATCCGAAGCGCCTTGCCCACTTGGGTACAGTGACCAAATTCCTTTCCGTTCTGCCGCACCTTCACCATGGTGGGCGACTTCCGTATGGCCTCCCCCTGGAAGCCAAATCCGAGCTTGCGCACCACGTGCTGCCCGTTCAGAACGTAAAAGTTGAGGTCGTCCACCGAGCCTTTGATCTTGATAATGCCTGTCTGTTGTGCCATGATACAAGGGTGTTAAAAGCGGGACCGCTCCGTTCGGAGTGTAGGCCACAGCTTAGGTTATGATATGGTTATAGTATGGTTACAGTATGTTGTATAATACCTAAAAACGACCCAAATACTTGCTTTATTGCCTTTCCAGGCTGTTGGGCCCTTTCCTGTCATTCAGGGCTGGACCCAGAATCCAGCAGGAAGGGAGAGTAAACTGCCGGCTACGGCCGCCCCTTTTTTTTATAAATACATGTCAATTAAATGTTTGTATGCGTTTTTTCCTATCTTTGGGTTTCTCCCCACAGGTTTCTGGCTTGAATTACCTCACTTATCCTTGGTGTAGTGTTTAACAAGACTCAGATAGCAAATTAACTTATGAAGAATTCTTAATTTATACAATAACTAAATTTCTTCTTATCAAATGTGGGTAAGTCAAAAAAACAAATGGCATAGTAGTACCACTGCTTTCGAAAGATTCTTTATTGAAAAGATGATTCAAAAATGTGATTTTGATGAGTGTATTAGTAATCGTCATCGAACAACTAACGGTTTTGTTCAAGTAAAAGAGATGATAAATTTAATTCGACTCTCTGAAATTCGGGGTAGGTCTATCAAAACCCTTTTGGTTCTTGGGAAAGAAGCAAAATCAGAATTCTTTTCTCAAAATATTATATCTGATTGTATTATTAATAAATATTTCCTTGATCTTAAAAAATTTATTATTGCTTTTGACTTTGATGCTTTAATTTCTAATAGTGAACCAAACTATTTTAAACTTCAGGAATTCAAAAATAGATTACTTCTCTTCAGTATTCAACTAGATAAGCATTATTTAGCTTGTTTATTGAGGGAATTCAATAATTTAAATTTCGATGATGAAAAATTTGAAAGAGAAGCAAGACACATTGAAAGGTTAATTGACATATATATATCCTATTTAATTTTTTGTGGTTATTCTGCATCCTCTATTACTAGTTTCCTTAGTGATGAACTTAGCAAAGGCAATCATTTGACATTCGAAAAATTCACTTTGTTTTTTAATTTTTCTATCAAAAAATTCAGACACTATTTAGTAATTGAAGATATTAATGATGATATAACTGATTTTGCAGCATTACTTGACACTGATTATACAATTGAAGTTTGCCAATCAGGAGAAAACCCTAATATTGATAAACAGCTTAAAAAAGAAATATATTTAAGATTTTCCAACCAATCAATTGATGTAAATAGCTTTATTAGAGAGCTTTATGATAAGTTGCTTAAAAAGTTAGTTGTCAAAAGAGACAGGCAAAGTTTGAACTCTTTTAATTCATTTTTTGAATTAGCGTATTGGTCACATGGTCATTCAAATAAATTGAAAAAGAGTGAACTATTGGGAGATCCCATTAACGTTAAAAAAAGAGAAAGAACTCTTTTAAAGACTTTGGAAAAATTGAATGTAATTGAGAAAGCCGAGAAAAATGAATTGCCCGAAATTAGAAGCTACAAAATATATAATGCTGTTTACTACTATAATTTAGCTTTAGGGTCTAAATCAATAGAAAATAGCCTTGCGCTAATGTGGACGGCCTTAGAAGCTTCTTTGCCATATAGAACTGCGTTTTCAGACGTTGAATGTGTTAGAAATTTAATTTCAAAAATTCTCTCTCTGGGAGGGCTTTCACGAGATATTATGTCAATTTCCAGAAGGTTTAAGATGTCCAATAAGTTAAATAAAACATTATTAACAGGTGCTGGTTTAAGTAAACTTGATATTCCAAGCTCAGACGATGATTTATATAAATGGGCAGAATGGCTAAAGGAAAACAAGAAAAAAAGGTTTGAGAAAGTAGTTAATACTTCTGATATGTTAGCTTTTGAATATTCTAAACTCGGACAGTTGTTAGCAGATGGAACTGCAAGGGACTTGCTGCAAAGAGTATTATCTTCTAGGGATAGTCTGGATTTTCAAATTCAACGAATCTATGTACATCGTAATCAAATAATTCACTCCGGTGACTTTATAAATGAATATACTAATTTGTGGATGAATATTGAATGGTATACTGGCAAATTTTTAGCTTTTTTAATCTATAATGAACAAAGAGAGATGTCATATGTAGATGCAGTTAGGAATTTAGAAAGTGATTTTGAGTACTTAGTTTCCTATTTGCAAAAAAATAAGCAAAAAACTATACAAGACCTTCCATCAAGAATTAAAGAAATTATCTTTAGTCAATATTGGCAGGCATTTTAAAAAAAACTTTGCAGGTACTTAAACCCCTAATTTAAAGTTCAATAATATGATGTTTTTGCTATATTTGAGTCTCCCCACAGGTTTATCTAACATTTTTCTTATGAAACGATTTGTATTAATACTATTCGGCTTCTTCTTTATATGTTGGCCTCTCTGGTCACAGAATTATGAAATCAAAAGGGAAGTTAAACAGTTGGTTAGGACAAGAAATATCTATATAAATGGAGGGTTAAGAGCTGAGTTTGGTGGAAAATCAAGGGTGTTTATTCCCGTCGATTTGCCGCCCAATACTGTTAAGTGGTATTATAGTTTTTCGACTTCTAGAGATGAGAATAATGCGCAAAATATTAATCTTGGCCTTCAGTTAACAGCAATTATACTTGATCCAACTTTTAGTACTGCTAATGTGGTTTCAAAAATAAAGGTCCCCGATGGTGTTGCCTCTGCCGACATATTTTTAATGGACAAAAAAAATATGGAGGCATTTATGGATAAAGCAGATAACAATGGCGGTACATTTTACTTTTCGGAGGAGGGATCTGTAATGAATACAAAAAATGCTGTTGTGGAAATTGACGATATAAAAAATGGGAGGATGTATTTGGGGCTAAGAAACCCGAGTACAACTTATGGGCTCAATCTTTCAATAGAGGTGGTTGCCATCACCGAAACCAAAATCCTTATAAAGAAATCCGAAAACCAAGAAAAAGCAGAAATGTATGGAATGCTCGCAAAGGCACAATATGACTTTGGTGAATATGAAAAATGTGTTGAATATTGTGATTCCTCATTAGAAATTTTTGAAATGGGCTGGGTGTGGGGAAAAAAAGGTCTTGCCCAATTGATGTTGGATAAAGAATCGGAGGCCATGGATTCTTATGTCAATGCCATCACCATTATTAAAAAGAATAAAGATGCTCCGGTAATATTTGGTGGAATGCTTAGAGAGCTTGATAGTGTATTAGTTAAAAAACCTGAATTGACTGCGGCTGAAGTGATAAAGCAACTAATAGAAAAACAAAACTAGGCTTTTGTTAGCCCTAAAGGGTGTTTTATTGTAGTTAACTTTACTGGTTTATAGGGTTGGACTTAGGCCTATTTACCGTTATTCAAAAGTTTATTTTCTAAAATAGCTCCAATGCCCTGCTTCAAAATCCTTTTTTTCGAACTGGTGTTTTTGTGATGAAGATTGGATTTGCCTACACCGCATGCTTTTATGAGCACTTTAAGAGGCATTTAACTTTGATGATTTGATTTCTGTTAAAATGCACAGCTTAGGGTATTGTGCCATTTTCTATTTAATATGTTCCGTAACTTTTTTGTACGATTTCTCTGGTATGTCTGTTTTGACTGTTAAAAATCTCATAAACATGAGAGTAGGAATATATATATATATATATTTAATATTCTCCCCACTCAAATATGTATAGGTCTACTAATTAGGGAATCGATTTCTGTGACTGTCTATACAATAGAAATTTTTTCATTTGAAGTTTTTAAAATAATTATCAATCTAAAACCTATTTAATATGAAAAAGCTATTTCTCATTGCATTCCTATTCCCGCTATTTCAATCAGAAATAAAAACTGAATTGGTTTATACGGGAAGAACTGTAAAAATACATGAATTTGCTGGAACCAAAGATTTAGAATCAGTGGTTAAAATAGATGCTGAAGATATTTTTGTTGTTGCGGATGATGATTCTGATGGTATATTTTTTATTGATATTAAAAATAAAAAGGTATTACAAGCTTTCCATGCTAATGATTTTATCAGTCGCTTCAGTAAAATAAAATCTAAGCACACTAAGGAATTTGAAGGTCTCTGTTACGATTACAATACTCAAAATATTTATTTGGCCAATTCTCCCTTAAATAGTAAAGAAAGCCCTGCGATTTTCTTATTGAAGCGAAATTTTTATGGATATAAAATTGAGGATTATAGGATTCCATTAATTACAGGTGAAAATCAGTTAACGGCAATTGCTTATTCACCTTTTGGAATTTTAATTGCAAATGGGTCGGAAGTTAAAAAATATGATTTCGATTCGAATGTAGTTGATAATGAGATTATTTTATCCCTGAATGAAGTAATCTATGAAATGTATTATTTTGAAAATGCATTTTGGGTACTAACAAATAAGAATATGCTTTATAAATATGGTTGGAATCAATTTAATAAACCTATACAGTCCTATGATTTATCATTAATAGATAAAGAACCAAATTGGAGAAGAATTAAGGATGCTCGATCTATTATTGTACAGGAGGATTTGATTATAATTGGAGATGGAAGAGATCGAAATGAGAGATTGATTTACTTACAGGAAAAGGAAATGGATTAAAATTATTAATGCTTGGTTTTTATTTATATTCCATCAAAATGTTAAAACCGAAATGCAATATTATTTTTCTCTTACTATTTTACCTATAATTATATTTGTTTCTTGCAAACAACCGCAGCCCCAATCCCCCTTGGAGGCCAGTCCCGCTCCCCAAGGGATTACCTGTACAACCAAGGGCTGTAGCGGAGCCTACGAAGGCCCCGAGTTTGTGAACGGCAGCGATGTGGCCCACCAATTTTCCAACACCATGTGCCGGGAGGTGGGCGACCAACTCAAGGCCCTCTACCGTCAGGGGCAGTTCGTCCAAGTAGATTTCCCCCGCATCCAAATGACTACCCAGGGCATGGGCACTGGGACGGTACGGTACTATGTATCCATCCCTTTTAAACGGGTAGCCGATTCGTGCTTGGCCTTTACGGCCTTCGACCATGTGGGAGGCTGGAACCATGCCCCGGCCCTCACCCAGCGGATGGCCCAATTGCAACCCGCCCTAATGGAAGGGGAACAGCTGTACCTGAGCGAACTGAGGACCACCCCCGAGGGCCTTCAGGAATACTGGATCCAATGGCGGCATGCCACGGTGCAGCAGGGGTGTGGGTTGAAGATTGAAGATTGAAGATTGAAAGTGATGGGTTAGTGGTGATCCTTACCCACTTTTACATTTAGTAGTTTAGCTGTCGAGTGCCCTCTAGGCTACGCCACAATTTTTAGGAACTTATGAGACACCCACTGGGCATCGATGCCAATGCGGGCCCAGTTTTGCTGCGTTTCGTAAATAAACACTTCCTTATCCTGTTCCAAAACCCCCACTACCGAAAACTGGGCAGAGGGGCCGTTGCGCACATTTAAGTGGTCGGCGGTTACCGTGGCCCGTTGCACCTGCTGCACGTAGTGGCCGTACACCCATTCCTGTTTGGACTGCGAAATTTTATACCAGCCGTTCTGTACTTCATAGACCCGTACAATGGCACCCAAGGTGGTGAGGCCAATCTTGTTTCCGGAACCACTGGGCTGGTCGCGGATGTTGAGTTGGTTGGCCGTGACGCTGCCGTACATCTTTAGGTGGGGAGGGGTGGTGGTACCGTCCGGCGGGGTGCCCTGAAAGGCCGCCTGTACCAACGGAAGGAAATTTTGTTGGCAATCGGCCACGGTATTGCCTCCAAAGAACGCGGTACCGGGACAGGTTTTGGTGACGCCCGTGCCGTTGGTCCTTGCGCCCGTATTAAGGTCGAACCAATGGTGGTAAACAATCCTGTCGGTGTTGATGGGGATGTTGAACCGCTTGCAAAGCGAGGCCGTTACCGAAACAATGGCGTCTTGCTGCTCGGTGTTCATGGCGTCTTTCCCTGCATCAAAATTGCCCAGGTTCTCGATGCAAATGGCATGGCTGTTGTTGCCCAAGATACAGGCGGGGGAGCTTTCCAAGCTGCGCCCGGTGCAAATTTTTCCATCCGGAAAGATGGTAAAGTGTTGCCCAATGTCGCGCCAGCCGTTATTATGGACATGGTAATTTTTCATGGCTTTTTGAAGGTCGAAATGGTTATCGCCCCTAAAATTGCCATAATCGGGCGAAAAGGTGTGGTGCTCCTGTACGTAGAGGACGGTCCTGGCCAAGTTTTGTGCGTTGATCCAGGCTTCAAATTCGTTGACGGTCATGAGGGTAAACCCAAACTTAGTTTCCATAATTTCAGTAATTAATGCAACAACAATTTCGAGCAAGCGAAAAAAGGCTTCAAACCTAGAATAGGCTATGTCCTTCTATTAAAATGTATTTTGTGGGGGAATGGATTAAAGGTAGGGATTATTTTTGAAAAGCAACCATGGAAGGCCCGTAAAAATTCACTAACTTCATCAAATTCAATTACATAACCATCAACTACTACCCACATGGCAGCAACACTCACTACCTTCAAAAAGGACATGGACCGGATGTCGGACCAGCGATTGCAAAAAAAGGACTACCCCAAGGAACTCACCCTGGTTGCCGAAGGGGACTCGTGGTTCGACTACCCCCTTAAAAAGGATATCTTGGACCACTTGCGGAAAATGGGCTATGCCATCAAAAAGTTTTCCAAGGCCGGGGATACCCTGGAAAACATGATCTATGGGTCCGACTACGAGATCAAAGGGAACGAGGTGTACCCCAAAGGGCCCATTTCCCTTCAGGAAACCCTGAATGCCATCCGAAAGCACCAACCGCGTTTTGTGCTTTTTAGTGCCGGGGGCAACGATGTGGTGGGTACGGAAATCATGGGCTACCTGCACCACAAATATTCCAACCCCAACAGCTTGGTGAACAAACAGGTGTTTCAGGAAAAGTTGTTGCAGATGAAATCGGCTTTGGTCTACTTCATCGAGAGCGTGCACACTACCTACAAGCATTGTGACATCCTGATGGATGGCTACGACTACGCCAAGGTGAACGGCAAGGGCTATAATTTCATCATCAAAAACCTGAAGGGTCCCTGGATCCTCCCCGCCATGGGGCAAAAGGCCATTTCCCTGAAAAAGGACCAAAATGCCATCATCAAGTATTTGGTGGATGAATTCAATGCCATGCTGGAACAGTTATCGTTTACCTACCCGTATTTCCATTACCTCAATTTCCGGGGGATGTTTAAGGACGAAAGGGAATGGCACAACGAAATTCATTTGCACAACGCGGGCTATCGGAAAGTAGCCAACAAGTACCATGAAAAAATGACGGAATTGCTGCAATTCAATCCGTTGCAGCGTTTTGAGAAGGAGTTGTTGGTATAGCGCGGTACATGTTGCTTGTTCCAGGTTTCTTCCCACCTACTTTCTTTACATTTTGGGTTTTGAACGGTGTAGTAGTGGATTATAAGCTGCAATTACCGTCTTGGATGTCGTCGTAGCTTGGATTGTAACCATTTCCGGTAAAGTGGATGTTTGTGGGGAGGTTTTCAACGGTCATTAATCCGCAAAAATCAGTAAGTAAGATATTGTCGTATATTTTAAACTGCAAATCGTTATTGTCGGGGTCTAATGTCATATTTGCAAAACCATCCAAGTTGGTAATTTGTGGGTTATGGAAAATTTGGAGGTCGTTCGATATATATTCTATGGAGGCCAGGGCATCCAAATTGCTCAACGATGCATTATAACTTATAAACAAACTGTCAAATCCCGAAGGGTAATGTCCATTAATTTGGATAATTTGCAACCCATCCAAACTGGTGATAGCATCACATTCAATCATTATAAAATAAGTAGGTGAGCTTAGGTTTTGCAATCCATCCAGACTCAAAAGGCTGTCATTACTTAGTAGGTTAACACCCCCTTGGGTAAAATTGGACAAATCCGAAATACTGTTCAAGGATTGATTATCGTAAATAATCAAATTAGGGGTGTTTGTTAGGCTCCTTAGTCCGTGCAAATTGGTGAGGGCATTGTTGGCCTCTAGAGTGATACCTTGGCTAACACTGGTTAATAGGTGCAACCCCTCTAAACTTTGCAGTGATTGATTGGCATGAAAAAACAAATGGCCTGTGAGCTCTGAACCAAGGCTTTGCATGGCCTCGATATTCGTTAAATTGGGATTGACCTGAATGGTGATTCCCAGTTGGTAAAATTCTGTTACACTAGAAATATTGAACCCATCCAAACTTGCCAAATTTTCATTGTTGCCAATGTCGAAGGTGCCGGAGGCTTCCGTGAGGTTCTCCAAACCTTCCAAACTGGTGAGGGCATCACAATCATAGATCCTAAAAATACCGGGGCCAAATTCGGTAAGCCCAAGGCCTGATAGCGATTGTAACTGTAAATTGGAATACAGCTCAACATTTCCCCCAACGTAGGTAAGCTGGTCCAAACCGGAAAGATTTACAAGGCCCGTATCCTTGATAAAAAGTGATTCGGTAATTGTGGTTATGGCAGATAGAGGGGATAAGTCGGTTATAGCACCTACGGGATAGGAGGCAATCCACAATGTGCCGTCTATGGTACTACATCCAGAGTTTCCAAGAGCGATCACATCTTCTTGTGTAAGTAAATAAATATCCCCTTCGCAAACCAAGGTCTCGTCCACATCCTCCAAAGTAATGGAAAAGGAGGCCTGCTTGGACACATTCCCTTGGGACACTTTAACGGTACCGGAAATGGTGGCGTTGGTTTCAAAGTCGAAGGCACTGGCATCGGCTACCGTAAGTTGTCCCGTACTGGCATTGAGGGCCACGGCCCCTGCAGGACTTTGTTGTAAAATGGCATACTGCAGGTTGCTGGCATTGGAGGTTACCTGTAGGGTGCCCAAAACCACACCCACCTGTGGGTTTTCGGGAATGCTGATGGTAAAGTTGGCCACGGTAATGGTCACGTTGCCGTTGTTGTTATCGTTGTTGGGGTCATCACCCTTGGAACATCCCAAAAAAGCGATGAAGGCGATGACAGTGAGTAGTAATGCTGGTTTTTTAAAGTGCTTCATTTCATTGAGGTTTAAAATCCTGATAACAATCAAAACAATGGTAGTTCCGTGTCCCCAGAAAAAGGGGAAAGCCCAAAAATAAAATGGAAATCACAAAGTTGCGTGCCGAATAGCGGAGCTTGCGCACTTCTTGGCTTTGGCAATATGGACAAATGGGTTGCTTCATAGCAGCCCAGAGACAATGAGCAGTGAAATAAGTGTTAGGGCGACCACAATCCACACCCATAGTTTTATCATACTGGGCATGTTGCCATAGAGGTCGGACCATCGAAACGGTTCCTCATCCACCAGGGCCGGATCTTCCTGCAACAGGTAATTTTCATAGCCATGTTCCGCCAGTAGTTGGATGGCCTGCATTTTTTGGCTGTCGGGCACCTCCAAACGGATGTTGCCCAAGGCATTGGAGAGGAAGTTGTGTACCTGGATGGTGAGTTCGTCGCGTACATAGGTATGGATGCCCTGCGATTCCAAAAATGAGCGGGCCACCGCCAGCTCGGAGGGATAGGTAAAATGGGCGATGGTAACGAATGCTTCCATTTTTAAGGCATCGGGGATGCCGTTGTGTTTGAATGGGTAAGATAGTTTTTTTTGGGCGAAAGACGCTTCTTTTGTAGGTATTTTGTGCACTTTTTCCTAGGGTCGTTTCCTTAAAAAGGCATGTACACTAAAGAACTAGGAATCATTAAATTAGGGAACCGCTGAAAAAAATACGTACCTTCACCCTATCAACTTTTTTCAGATGAAATTCCTCTTACTTTTAGGATGTGCCTTGCTGTTGCTACAGCAAAAATCCTGTAATGCCCCCAATGCGCCACACCCTGCTGCTTCTCATTTTAAGGAACAATGGCAGGTAGCGCTCCCCAACTACCTTCCGCAGAGCATTGCCTTTGACGTGCGAGACAACGGTTATTTTTATGTGGCTGCCAAGGAAGGGGGGTTGTTGGTTTATAAGGAGTTTCCAAACGGTGCCCAGCAAGTGGCACAGGTCACGGTCCCTGAACTTGGAGGCCAGGAGGCCATGCACCTTTACCAACAGGGGCATTTTGTGTATTTGGCCCTCGGTAGTTTTTTTAAGGCAGGAAACCAAGCGGGCCTTGCCGTGGTAAACGTGGCCAATCCCAACCAGCCTGTTGTGGCCACGCGGTGGGAAGTCCCAAACGGTGTTAAAGGCAGCGCTGTTGTACTGGTAGAAGGAAACTATGCGTACCTCGGGGCCATGAGCGATGGACTCTACATTCTGGATGTTTCCAACCCCAATGCCATTACGGAAAAAGGGCATTTGGTCCCGGACCGAAACTTTCCTACACCCAACCCCAATGCCGTACAGGAACCCAATGCCCGGGGCATGGCCCTAAAGGGCAACTACCTCTATTTGTGCAACGATGCGGGTGGGATTCGGGTAATCGACATTTCCGACAAAGCCCATCCGTTGGAAAAGGGAAAATTCATCAATACGGCGGTCCAAAAGCAAAGGGCGTACAACAACATCCTCATCCAGGGTCATTATGCCTATGTGGCAACCGATTATTGTGGCATGGAAGTTTGGGATCTTACCCACCCCGAACAGTTAACATTGGTTTCCTGGTGCAATCCTTGGGCGTGCGATAGCCCTTCCAATATTTGGCTGAACAGTGGGGGGCACGCCAACCAATTGGCGTACGATGCCCAACATCAAATGGTGGTGCTGTCTACGGGAGGCAGTGAACTTAGCTTAATGGATGTAAGCAACCCCCTGGAGTGCCGCTATGTGGGCTCCTATGGATCACGGAACAATGGCTTGGGCACTTGGGGCCTTACGCTGAAGGACCAAAAAGTATATGCTACCTACATTAAAACGGTGATTCCATTCAAGGGAACCTGGTCGGGGATTCGATGTATTGTCCTCACACCATAAGCCAACGCTTTTGATTAAAATGCCCGCCGTGGAACTTCATTTTTTTGTAACTTAGAGGGGTATAACCGCTAACTCTGATTCCATGATACCTTTTCTCGTTGTGCTGGGTATTTTACTCATCCTTGCCCTCTTCGCCATTTCGGTGTTCAACCGTTTCGTCAAAAACAAAAACCAGGTAAAGGACGCCTGGAGCAACATCGACGTGGCCTTGAAACGCCGCTACGACCTCATTCCCAATTTGGTGGAAACCGTTAAGGGCTATGCCGCACATGAAAAGGATACTTTCGAGCGGGTCATCCAGGCCCGAAATGCAGCCGTATCCGTTCCTCAAGGGGATATCAACGGGCAGATTAAGGCCGAGAACCAATTCCAACAGGCTTTGCGTGGACTTTTTGCCCTTCGGGAAGATTACCCCGACCTAAAGGCCAATGCCAACTTCATCGACCTGCAACAAAAGTTGAACGTCATCGAGGAGGGCTTGGAACGCAGCCGTAGGTTTTACAACAGTACGGTGCGCGAAAACAATACCTATGGCGAAAGCTTTCCCGGAGTGGTATTTGCGGGCATGATGCCGTACCAAGCGTTTAGCTATTTTGAAGTGGATGCCGCCGAACGGGAAAACGTCAAAGTGGATTTTTCCTAATCATGAACAGGAAACACTGGTTAGGAATAGGCATGGCCCTGCTGTTAGGGCCTTGGCTGTATGGACAGGGCTTTACGGTAGACCGTTACACGGCTGATGTGGTCATTAACAAAGAAGGCTATTTCACGGTAAGCGAACACTACGACCTTACCTTTCAGATGCTGAAACACGGGATCTTTCGAAACATTCAGTTGAAATATGACCTCAAAAACGAACAGGGAGCGTACGAAAAGCGGATCATCAAAATAAGCGACGTCCAAGTGCCGGGATGGAAATTCACTAAGTCCGGAAAAATAAGTCGCGATTTGGATGGGGAGGTGGAAATTAAAATAGGGGATAAGCACAAAACCATTTCAGGCCCCCAGCATTACGACATTTCCTACCGGGTGGACAACGCTTTTCTTTACGAAACCACGGCTACTCAATTTTATTGGAACCTAAAACCCCCCAACTGGTACGCCCCCTTCAGCAACATGGCATTTTGCATCCAACCCCCCGAAGGGGTTTCGGTGAATCCTGCGGCCCTTAAGGTATACACCGGTCCTATGGGTACTTCTACAGAAAGCACCGATTTTACCGTTACTCAGGAAAATGGGGTGTTGGTACTTACCAGCAAGCCGGGATATTCCTCCAATTTTGGGGAAAGCATTACGGTACTACTGCCGTTACCGGTCGATTCGGTGAAGGTAATTCCACCACCACCTTGGTGGAAGCGAAAAGGCTGGCTTTTCGTGATTTTGGCCATTATAGGAGGCTTTTATGCCACCTGGCGCAAGTACGGGAAAGACGATAAGGTGGTGGCCGCCACCAGTTACTACCCCCCCGAAGGGATGGACCCTGCCATGGCGGGTTACCTTATTGACGACACGGCCAACAACGTAGACCTCATCGCCCTGATTCCCTATTGGGGGGCTAAAGGATGCATTAAGGTGGAAGAGATCGATAAACCCGGGTGGTTTGCGAAGGACGACATCAAACTCACCAAATTGAAAGGCTTGCCTTCTGAAGCTAGTAGCTACGAACGCAAGGTGTTCAACGGATTGTTTCACGGTGACGAAGTCCTCGTAAGTAGCCTAAAGGATTCGTTCTACAAAACCATGCAAAGTGCCCGCACCGAATTGAAAAATGCTGCCCAGCCCTATTATGAAGCCCAATCCCGTAAGGTGATGCACAAAACAACCTTGGTGTTGTTAGGGTTGATGGTGGTGTCGTTCCCCATCGTATTGCACCTATGGAACTTTTGGGGCGCCATGGCCACTTCCGGAACTTGTTTTGTGCTATTGTTTTTTAACATTTTCATGGAAAAGAAAAACGCCAAGGGCAATGCCGCACTATCGCAGTTGAAAGGTTTCAAGAAGTTTGTAAAATTGGCGGAACAGAAACGTTTGGCGACCCTCATCAAGGAAGACCCCCGTTACTTTGAAGATACCATGAGCTATGCCTTGGCTTTTGGACTGTTCGACAAATGGGCCAAGAAGTTTGAAGACTTGAAAGTTCCGCCGCCCAGTTGGTACGGTTCCAGTACCGGAAGGGTGTATGGCATGCACAGTTTCTCCAATTCGTTTTCCAGTGCCATGGCTTCGGCCCAGCGTACCATGGTGAGTTCGCCCAGCTCGTCGGGTAGCGGTGGCGGTGGTTCCAGTGGCGGCGGCTTTGGCGGCGGCGGCGGCGGAAGTTGGTAGGGAAAGGAGCGAGAAGTGGGATGCCCAGTTATTGTATAGTGCGTATAGCGTAAAGCCAAAAGCTAATTCATTTCAAATCTTCAAGTAATTGTTTAGCCTCCTGGTAATGGTAGTAGTTAGGGTGTTGCACAATGGTTTTCAAATAGGACCGGCACCCATCCGTATCATCCATTTTCAACGCCAATAGGGCCAAATACCAATAGCCCTTGTGGAAGTCCAAGCTTTCGCCCTCCGTAAGGGTTTGGAAGCGCATCCTTGCTTCTTCATATCGGCCCAGCTCCATGTAAGAAATGCCTTTATAGAGTTCGAGGGTAGCGATATTCCCTGTGGAAGCAGGCTCTATGGCAGCACTTAAATCGATGGCTTTTTGGTATTCACTGTTTCGAAAAGCAGCTTCCATGGCAACCACCAAGCGGTCTTGTGCGCCATCCTTAGTTACCAGGGATGGGAGTTCGTCCCAGTTCCTGAATTGTTGGTAGTACTGCTGGTTCGACAAGGAGGCATTGGGGTAGGCCCACCACAATAGCAGGGCGGCCATTGCAGCGGCGGCGGCCCAATAGTACGTTCGGAAGGAATTTCGTTTTTTGGGTGTGATGGATCGGCGGTAGTTCTTCAGTTTTTCCGAAAACGCTTGGGTATCTTCAGCTTCAAATTTGGCTTGCTGTTCCCGAAGGTGCTGTGCTTCCCCTTGAAAGGGCACCCAGTCGGTTTCGTCGCCCCATGTATCGAGTTGTTGCTGCAGTTCCAGTAGTTCCTGAAGCGCTGGTTGTTCTTGAAGGGTTGCTTCAAAAGCAGTCCGTTCCGGTACCGTCATGGTTCCATTCAAGTAGCGCTCCAGTTGTTCCATCCAGGTAGGGTCTAATTCCATGGTTCAGTTGCGAAGGCGGATGTACCGCTTATCGGCTTTTATGAGTGCGATTAATTTTGATTTGCATTTAAAAACACGTTGCCTTGCTACGGTTTCAGAGGCATAGCCCAGTTGCTTAACGAGTTGCGCATAGGAAACGCCCTTCAATAGTTTGTGTAGTACCTCCCGGCAGTTTTGGGAAAGCTCGAGGAGTTTTTCCCGGTAAAGGTCCCATTGTCCCTGTTCGATATAAAATTGACTTTGTTCCATGGTTTCAGCTACAAGAGTCGCATCGGCCAATTTTGTTACCCGCTTTTTCGACATTTCCCTTCGCCACAGATTTCGGCATACGATAAAGAGGTAATTTTCAAAGGATTGGATGTGCAGGGCGTCTTTTTTCAATTTCACATACAAATGTACCAAGGCATTGTGAAACACGTCTTCGGCGGCAGCTTTGTCGCCTCCATGCTGTTGAATGTAGCGCAGCACATTGGGGAAGATGGTACCATACAATGCTGTAAAAACCTTTGGTTTTCCTTCAAGGAAATCCTGTATGAAAGGTTGGTGTTGCGCCATAGATGAATCCCCAAAATGCAATTAGTGCTGCTCCTAAATTAGTCAAAAAATAGCACATCGCGACATGGCTGGAACGCGCTTCGGCTCCATCTTTTTTCAGAAAAGAGAAAAAAATGGGTAACAAAATAGGAGGATAGGCTCTTAAGGGTACAATCGAATGTTTTCGAGCAGGCCGAACCCGAAAAGCCTTGAATAGAGTAGGGCAACCATTAACATCAACATTATGAGAAAAATGATTTTATGGGCAACCATCTTGCTGTCACTGGGATCCATCAGGGGACAGAACTTGGTGGCTAACAGTTCGTTTGAGAACACCTCTTGCGACATTTGCAGTACTTTGTACGAGTTTTACGAAGGTTGTGAAGACGATTGGCTGAATTACCTCTACGCGCCAGCGGCTTTCGACAGTTCCATCCCCAATTGTACCTTTTACAATGGGGTGTACTATTATGCGCCCGATGGCGATAAACATGCCATGGTAGGCCCCAACAGCGGGATTTTCCAACGGGGCGATTATGGTCCGGGAACCTACACCATTTCTTTTGTGTATACGAGGGGTGAAGCAATTTACACCAACTATCCCATTTTTGTAAATGTAGGTTTTGCCAACGGAATGGTGAATGCAGAATGGAACGATCAATCCAATGCCAGTATCCCGATTGAAAATGTGGTTTCGGAATTGGTTTTGGAAGACGATCCCGTGAACTGGGCCAGCTACAGTGGTACGTTTGTTTTGAACGACACCTATGAGAATCTGGTCATTTACGGTTCTGCCGAAGAACAGATACACGGTGGTGGCGGCGGCGTTATCTTGGCACCAACCCAAAGGGCACTTATAGACCATGTGGTTATTGAATGCCAGGATTGTTGTACTCCAGATCCGGTTACCATTACAGCCAACGGACAGGACATTACCAATACCTTGGCCTATACCATTCCGTGTGGGGAAAACTGTGTAACCTTGGAAGCTACCAATGTGTTCAATGCGGTATACAATACTAACGATCCCGTTTTGAACGATTTGGAAGGAACTTTCTGTTTGCCTCCAGACAGTACCCTAACGGGTTTTACGGCTACGATTACCGGTAAGGACAGTTGTGGGGATCCTTACCTACAAACCATTGCCATTTCCATAGAACAGGATTGCGGTGGCGATCCCGAACCTTGCTGCGATGCAGAGCATAACCTGTTGGATGATGGCGATTTCAACCAAGCAACCTGTGGGGGCAATGGCGCTTTCAATAGCGGATGCGTACCCAATTGGACGGCAACAGACGGTAGCCCTTCTATTGGAGGTTTTGGAACAGATCCCTATGCTTGGATGTGGTCTTATAACGGCAATGGGGAAGCAATAGCAGCCAATTTTGATTTTGTTGCCGGAGTTACCTACGGAGTGTGCTTCAGAGTTCGGACAGACGATAAGGATACCGGCGATCCCAATGTGGCCAATCACGCCACCATTAACTTGGTTGCGACCAACAGTGCCGGTGTGGTTACGGCATCTCCATCAGGCGAGATGATCTTCAACGATGTAATGGGCCCATACCTTAATACCTGGACCGATGTGTCTGTAATCTTCACTCCAACGGCCAATTTCTCACAATTGTGGGTGTTCCCGTTCATGCAAGATCCTTCCACAGGGGGAAGTCAGTCGGAAATGTCCATCGACGACATCATCATTTCGATTTGTTGTGAGGATTCCATTACCATCGAACCTTACTGGAACCATCCAAGTTGTCCGGAAATTATCTGTGAGGCTGAAAAATGGCCTATCCAGGTCTTGGATTCCAGTGGTACCCCAGTAACCTCAGCAGGGGGTGTGGTGATAGAATGGACCAATTTGGATACGGGAACTGTTGTGTATGCAGACTGGGTTTATGCCATGGCCTTGGAGCATTGGCAAGTGGTGGTTACCTTCCCTAATGGATGTACCTATACGGCCGATTATTTTGAGGATTGTTGTAATGACGATGTGCATATTGAGGCCATTATTTGTCCGGAAGCGCGTACTGTCAATCAACTGAAGGAATCCATGGAACTGCAGAAAGACCGTTATGCCGCTTCGGAATACGAGGCTCTAATGACGGCCATCGATCAATTTGAAACCTTATATGGACGTGGGGATTGCGATCCTTGCGATATTGGATATGTATTGATCCACTTGGTAGATGGTGATGGCAACGAAATTGATCCGGCCGATTACACCATTACATGGTCAGACGGTGGTACCGGAGTCATGCGACTTATTCCTGTGGATACGCTTATTTCTGTAACCGTTACCCAACTGAATGGGGAGTATCTGTGTGTCTATGAAGATGAGTTTATCTACGAATGCCATGTAAATTGTGAAACGTTACCGGCACCTACCAACCTGCAATCTTCGGGCGCTACCCTTACTTGGGATCCCGTTCCAGGGGCGGTTTCGTACATCGTAAGTTCTCCAGATGGAGGGCATCCACCGGTTTTCTGCGACTGTTCGGCACAAGTCTCTATTGTTCCACAAACCACGAGTACCAATAGCTTGGTGCTTTCTGAGAGCTTGCAGGCCCGTTGCTTTGCATGGATGGTGACGGCCGTTTGCGCGGATGGAACACAGTCCGAACCCTCGGAAGCCATTTGTTTCTATCCTATTAGGGGTGTGGAAAATGGTCTTGGTTTTGTAGCAGCCCAAATTTCTCCAAACCCCAACAAGGGACAGATGAATTTTAGGGTCGAAACCAGATACGATACCCCAGTATCGATTGAAGTATACGATTTCTATGGACAACTGGTGCAACAGTTTACGTTCAATGTCCGCTCGCTCGAAGGGCAGGAAGTAACTTGGAACGCCTCCCCAGATCACAGAAAAGGCGTATATTTTGTATTCTTTAAAACAGAAAAAGATCAAGTGATCAAAAAAGTCATTATTGAATAATGAACCAACCCAGGGCCTGGGAATTTCCCAGGCCCTTTTTAATAAAAATCCTAAACCTAATAAAACCAACATCATGAAAACATTGTATAGCATAAGTTTAATGGCCCTGCTGGTGTGCTGGGGCTGTAGCCAAGAACCTTCCTTTACCGACCCAACAACAACTTTGCCTGAAGCTGTGGAGATAACAGGGGCACAATTCCGTGGGGGCAGTGCTGCTACCTACCCATCCAACCAAATGGTGGTACAATACGATCCCGGACTAACCGAAGCCCAAAAACAGTTGATGCGCGACCAATATGGAGTGTCCGATTACAAAACCTGTAGCTGTGCCGATCCTACCCTCGAATTGTGGATTTTTGAAGTCGATCCCAATGGCAATCTGCCTGGTGGTGGGGGAATTGAGGAAGTGATATTGGGAGCCAAGGACGATTCTGGATTGGAAGGAGCCGATTTGAATCCGGATATCCAACATGTGGGACAGAAACTTAACTACTCGTTTGGTGTACCGGACACGGCTGTAGGCCTTCAACAAACAGTTCACAACAACGAACCGCTCACTATTGCAGTGCTAGACACCGGCGTGGATTATAATTACTACGGTTTTGCAACGCCCTTTTTGTATAATTCCCAGGCCAATTCCAATCATTGCAACAGCAACGGTTACGAGGATTATTATGGATGGGACTTTGTAAATGGGGATAACGATCCTTATGACGATTATGGGCATGGAACCGTGATTAGCAGTTTTATTTACGAATCATTAATTGAAAAGAGTGTTCCGTTTCAAATCCTTCCCGTAAAGGTGTTTGATGCCAACGGAAAAGGCAGTTATTTTGATATCCTGTGCGGATTTAAATACGCCATTAACAATTCGGATGTCGATATGATTAATTTAAGCTTTGGTTGGTACCTGACCGATTACGAATTGTTGCATCGGTTTGTAATGGAGTCGGAATCGCAGGTATTGATTACCGCTTCGGCGGGGAACAATGCACAAGACAACGACCAAGTACCTCATTACCCATCTTCTTACACTACCAGCAATATCATTTCGGTGGCGGCTTTGGGTGGTGGTCCTAGTACTGTGCAATTGGCCTATTTTTCGAATTATGGTGAAAATTCTGTCGATATAGCGGCCCAAGGCGAAAACATTCCTTTCTATCTCGCACCAAACGAACCCATCTATGTATCCGGAACCTCCTATGCCAATGCTTTCGCAACCGTTTTGGGAGGCACTGTCTATGTTTCAGGAATGACCCCACAGCAACACTTAGGGGAAGTGCTGTCGCATACCGTACCCAATAGCAATTTGTATCTTATTCAATACGAGTCGTATGTTCCCTATTGAATTTAGTTTGGATAATTAGGTTTAGGTACACCTATGATTATTTAAACAAAGGGGAAGGGATTTTTTATTTCTTCCCCTAAATATTATCTTTAAATTTCATATTCCACGGTCCCATGCAACGTCATCCATTAAAAGTTTTTTTGGTTTATGCCGCTATCACTTTCACGGGGGCCAGCTTTGCCCAAGAAAGTACCATGGAGTCGCTTGAGAGGCTTTTAGAAGCCCAAATACCCCTTACCGAAAAGGGACTTCAGTTGGAGGCTTTTTTGGAAACACAACAAGGAATAGCTCCGATGAATCTGGCCGATGCCTATTACGAAAGTTCCAAATGGATGTGGGGAACAAAACGGGACCAATCCAAGGCCAAAACGTATGCACGGAAAGAACGGGAACTCCGAAAGCAACTAATTACCGATAGTCTAGACCCCAAGGTGTTGCGAAATCTATACAATCTCGGGTATATGTACCATCACGGCATGGTACCGGATTATCCCAATTCCCTCGCTTTTTTTGATACCCTTGTGGGATTAACCCCTTCCAAGGATGTTCGCTTGGGGAATGTGTACCGGGAACGCGGCGATATTTTTGATGCACTTGGCGACTTTCAACGGGCTCTGGAAAACTACGCCTATTCCGAATCTGTTTTTCAGGAACTCAATCGGCCCGACCTTCAACTTAAAACGCGTATCAATATTTCGGGTACCTATGTGTCTATTGGGGATGGGAACTATTTGGAAGATTTCAATCAAAATAACGCGCAAATTGAAGCCTTGGGAAATGAAATTATTTCCGAAAACCAACAAGCCATGGTCACGTTCAATACGGCAGCCATGTACCACCTTGCCGGAAAAAACGACATTGCCCTGCCCGAACTGGAGCGTTCCCTCTCCCTCTTCAAAAAAACGAAGGATTCCCTCAACACCTACAAGGCGCTTAGTTTGTTGGGAATTATTTTCCAGAAACAAGGACACTACCTTGAAGCTGAACGTATTTTTTGGGACACCCAATCCTACGCAGGAAAAGACCCCCTGCTGCAAAGTGCGGTTTTCAATAACCTAGCCGATTGTTATCAAAGACAGCAGAATTGGAAAAAGGCCATTCAATTCTATTACCGGGCTTTGTATACGGTACTCGGAAAAACCTACCATGAAACAGCTGCCCAAAGCTTGACCTATGAGGAGATTCAGTATGCGCCTTTCAAAAAAATCATCTTTGGCTATTTGGCCGATATTACTGAAGCTTTTGTGAATAACTGGGAACAAGAGAAGAATGTAACTTTTTTGAATGAGGCCGAAAATTTGTTTCAAATAGGAGACCAGGTTGTAGACGACCTTTTTTTGGAAAGCAGGGAAGAGGTATCCAAGCTTGCCTGGAGGGAGAAGGCATCAAAACTGTACCTACAGGGTGTGGTGATCTATGAAGCGTTGCAGCAACCACAAAAAGCTTTTTACTTGATGGAGAAGAACAAAGGACTGCTTCTTTTGGAAAACATACACAAGGTATTGGCGCGGGAAAAAGCCAAGATTCCCATGCAGTTTGTAGACAAGGAGTACGCCTTTTTAGGGCAAATCAAACAGTTGCAATTGGAATGGGCGGCTTCAGTCGATCCGGAGGAAAAAACGGCTTTGGGTGCCCAAATTTTTCAATTGAAAACTACCTTTCGGCAATTTATGGACGATTTAGAGTTGAAATTTCCGGTTTATTTCACCCATAAAAGACAATTCTCCATCGTTTCGCTGGATGAAGTACAGCAGGATTTGGGGCCCGATGAAATGGTACTGGAGTACCTTTTGGGCGATGAAAAAGGCTACGTGTTGCTCATTAGCGGGACCGACAGTTATTTGAAGCGTATGCCCTCGTCGCGTTCACAATTGGAAATCCAGTTGAAAGCGTTCCGGGAATTGTTGGATCGCCCTTGGCAAAATAAAGAAGATGTAAAATCCTACCGATCCAAAGCCTTTAAGCTTTACGAAACCCTGTTTCCATTTGAAAGTCTTCGGGAGTCCATTAAAGGCAAGCGACTCATGATTATCCCCGATGGCCCATTGCACCGACTTCCTTTTGAAGCCCTCGTTGTTGCCGAAGACTTGCCTTTTCCGGAAGCGTATCTTATTGCCCAGAGTGATGTATGGTACCAGTATTCGCTTACGGTAAATGCCCAAATCAAAAAATTGCCAACCAATCCAGAAACGGCATGGGCTGGGTTTTTCTTGACTCAATTTCAGGAGGATTACCAAACTCCACTGGTGTTTGGAACAAAAGAGCAAGCCTATTTGAGTCCCTTTTTTGAAGGTGATAAGAATTTCAAAAATGAAAAAGCTTCGAAAGCGTCATTCTTGAGTGCTTATCAACGCTTTCCCATTGTCCATGTATCTACGCATGGTGGGGTAGACTCGGAAGGACCTTGGCTGGCTTTTTATGATGCTCCCTTGTTTTTGAATGAATTGTATTTTCTGGAAAGTCAGAAGGAAATGGTGGTGCTTAGTGCCTGCAAGACTTCGGAGGGGCTTTATGCCAATGGGGAAGGGGTGTTCAGCATCACTAGGGGGTTTATTAACTCGGGTTCCAAAAGTGTGGTGTCTTCACTTTGGAACTTAAACGATAAATCCAGTTTTGAAGTGCTCTCCCATTTTTATGTGGAACTCCAGCAAGGAGCATCCAAATCGAAAGCCCTTCGTAGTGCCAAATTGGAGTACCTGCGAACCCATCTTAATTCCACAGAGGGCTCTCCTTTTTACTGGGCTTCCATCATCCTTACCGGAAATGATGAGCCCCTACCAATACAAGAAAATCATTATTGGATTTTGGGGCTTTTGGCTTTGGGATTGTTAGGAGGCTTTCTTCTTTGGTTTTTTAGGTATCGGTAAAAGCAGTCCTAGGGTTGGGAATTCTTACCAAGAATAAGCCAACTCCATCGGTAAGCCCACCATAAAACAACTGAAATGGTAGTTTTTAGAAGGTAATTCCTATGTTCAGACTGTTTTTGCGGTTTCGAACGGCATCGCCCTCATTGTCCTTGAAAATATCGGTGAACCCAGCTTGTCCCGCAAGCTCTACAAAAAGCTTGGAACTTCCTTTTTGGGTCAACGGAAATTGAACCCCCAAACTACTCTCCAAGCCAATATCCGTTGCATTGAAATTATCCTTCACTTGAGTAGAGCCTGCATTGGCTCCTACAAGAACGCCCAAATAGGGGCCAAGATTTAGATAAAAGTTTTTCCGCTTCCCGCCAAAGTGCCAGTTGGGAGTTGCCGAAATGGTAACATAATGTAAGGAGTAATTCACCACATAAAGCGTACCCCCTTTGTCAACATAAAAACCGTCGTCCCAACCATTTTGGTTGTAATAGGCTCGTCCTCTAAGACTCCAGCGCTCAGAAAAGAAATAGTCGGCATAAAAACCTCCGTTAAACCCTAGGTGCGATTTTGCCGCGGTTTGATCGGAGATGGTGGAGACATTGGTAAGGTTGAGACCACCAGAGAAGCCAAATTCCACATCCCCCCCGTCCTGGGCATGGGAGAAAGAAAAAGTAATCAAAAGTACTAAGGTTGATAACGCTGTTTTCATGTTGTATTTGCTTAATTGTTTATTTCATTTTGATAATACTGCTAGAGTGGGCAAGCCCAAGCCCTTTGGGCTTAAGGCTTTTTTTATAAATCCCTCGCTTGAAAACATGTTTTCGGCTCAGTCAAAAAAAAAGCCCGATACCTTTGGTATGGGCTTGCCCTTGGTAGCGTGGGGGAGACTTGAACTCCCGACCTCCGGGTTATGAATCCGACGCTCTAACCAGCTGAGCTACCACGCCATTTTGCGGATGCAAATATAGAAACAAAAAATAGTACCGCAAACACAAAAGTGGTATTAAATACGGGCGTCTTCAAGAAAATCCAAAAAAAAATACCTTCGGCTTTTGCAGTTTTAAATTAATATCTATATTGGGCAAAAGCTAACAAACACCTATGGACGATAAGATCAAGTTCGAAATGGAGTTTCCCATACATGTATCTCCATCCTTACTGTATCAGTACATTTCTACACCTTCTGGGATGAGCGAGTGGTATGCCGATAATGTAAATTCCAGGGGTGAATTTTTTACCTTTATTTGGGAAGGAAGCGAAGAAAAGGCGCGACTTCTTGGGAAGAAAACCGGGGAACGAATCAAATTCCGTTGGGTGGAAGACGAAGAAACGGATTATTATTTCGAGATGCGCATCGTAGTGGATGAAATTACCAAGGATGTTTCCCTTATTGTAACCGATTTTGCCGAAGAGGATGAAATTGAGGAAGGCAAAATGCTTTGGGAGAATATGGTTTCGAACCTAAAACACGTTTTGGGTTCGGTATAAACGGCTTCAAACCTGTATCTTTGCACCGCTTTGTTAAGCGGTTTTTTTATGATCAATCTCAACGGGACCCTTTACACTTCGGATAATGCGCAAATTAGCCCATTAAATAGGGGATTTCATTTTGGCGATGCCGTATTTGAAACCATGCGCGTGTCTGCGGGCAAAGTGCTTTTTTGGGAAGACCATTACTTCCGCCTCATGGCTTCCATGCGCATCCTCCGTATGGAAATCCCAATGGATTTTACCCTTGAACATTTGGAGGAGGAAATTCTTAAAACCGTTAAGGCCCAACAGGAAGCTCCTGCGTACCGCGTAAAATTTTTGGTATGGCGTTCTTGGGGAGGGGGTTATGGCCCCACGGAAAAGGGGGTGGAATACACCATTACGGTAGCTGCACTGGAACACCCTTTTTATGTAATGAACGATTCGCCCTATGAAGTGGAACTGTTCAAAGACCATTTTGTTAACTCAGGACTGCTTTCCACCTTAAAGACCAACAACAAGGCGCTTCATGTTTTGGGAAGTATTTTTGCTGAAGAAAACGGCTATCAAAACTGCCTACTGCTTAACGAGCACAAAATGGTGGCTGAGGCCTTGAACGGAAACCTCTTTTGGGTGCAAGGATACAAAATCAAAACGCCTCCATTAAGCGACGGTTGCCTGAAGGGAGTCCTTCGAAAGCAGCTACTGGCCATTTTGGCACAACTTCCAGATTATGTGGTAGAGGAAGCCTCCATCTCTCCTTTCGATTTGCAGAAGGCCGACGAGTTGTTCCTTACCAATGCCATCCTAGGAATCCAGCCCATAACAAAATACCGAAAGAAAAACTTTGAAGTTAAAGTGGCGAGGGAGCTTGTCGGAAAATTAAATGCCCGTGCCCGGCTGGGCTAATTGAAACTGGGATCTTCCGGGGCGTTAGACCAAATAAGGTAATCGCCCCCAAATTCGATCATCTTTTCCTTCCAGAAATCCTTGCTGTTTTTTCCAATGATTTGGCTTTTCAATTTGTTTTCGGTTACCACCCAACTATTTTCTTTCAGTTCGTTGGTCAATTGATCGGTAGACCAACCGGAATACCCCAAGAAAAACTGAATTTGATCGGCTTTGAGCACATTATCATTGAGCATGTCCAAAATGGTGTTGAAATCGCCTCCCCAATATATACCGCTGGAAATCTCGATACTTTCCGGGATAAGGTCCGGAACCGTATGGATAAAGTAAAGGTTGTCCTGTTCTACGGGACCCCCATTGTAGACCTTAAGGTTGGAATGCACTTCGGGGAGGAAGTCCTTTAATCGGTATTTGAGGGGTTTGTTAAGTATGAAGCCCACGGAACCATGCTCATTGTGTTCCGCCAACAACACTACGGAACGGTTGAAGGAAACATCGCCAATGATGGAAGGTTCAGCAATCAGGAGTACGCCTTTGGTTGGTTTCACACTAATCATCTGGGCCTATTTAGTGATTTAAATCTAAGGATTAATTTTTGAATACACAACAAGAGCCCAAAAACGAACCATGGAAAAAAAAGAACCCTGCCAAGGGCAGGGTCTAAGACGTTTAGAGGTCTGGGGGGATTAGTTTACAGCGTCTGCCAACTCAGATCCAGCCTTGAATTTTACTACCTTTTTAGCAGCAATTTTGATGGTTTTTCCAGTTTGTGGGTTTCTTCCTTCACGGGCCGCTCTTTTGGATACAGACCAAGATCCGAAACCTACCAAAGAAACTCTATTTCCTTTTTTAAGAGACTTTTCTACATTTCCTAGGAAAGATTCCAAAGCTTTTTTCGCAGCTGCTTTAGTGATTCCAGCATCGGCAGCCATTCCGTCGATTAAATCTGATTTGTTCATAGTTTACTTTTTAAATTAAATGATAAATTGTTGGTTAAACATTGCATAATTGCTCTACAAATTTAATCGGATTATCGGTTCACGCAAGGAATGACGCGCTAAAACGCCGTTTTTGTTGATAACTTGGAGGGTTTGTTAATAAACTTGATGCTTTTCAAGAGGATTTTAATGAAATCAGCAATGACGAGGCTTTACACGAATTGTGCCTCCTTTTCCAAAGCAAAACCATTCATTAAATCCCGAACGCTCATTTTTTTCTTTCCAGGTAGTTGTAATAACTCCAATTGCAAATAGCCATCTTGGGTTGCCACCAAAAGTTCCTTGTTGGATGGTATTATCGTCCCTGGCACATCCAAACTGGGCTTATGGATAATATGCCCTTCATAGATCTTGGTCTTCAATACCTTAGAGCCATTGTGTAATTCGGTCCATGCAGTGGGGTAAGGGGCTAGCCCCCGGATCAGCCGGTCAATTTCCAAGGAAGGCCTGTTCCAATCTATGCGCGTGTTTTCCGCAGTAAGCTTAGGAGCAGATTTTAAATTTTGATCCTGAGGTTGTGGCATTGTTTTAACCGTCCCTTTGGCAATGGCATCAACCGTTTCCAGTACCAGCGCACTTCCCAATGTCATGAGTTTATCGTGAAGACTCCCTGCGGTTTCTTTATCGGTAATAGCGATGCGTTTGGAGGCAATGATGGCACCGGTGTCTATCTGTTCATCGATGAAAAAGGTAGTGACCCCCGTTTCCGTGGCTCCATTAATGATGGCCCATTGAATGGGGGCCGCACCACGGTATTGTGGCAATAGCGAGGCATGCAGGTTGAAGGTCCCATAATTAGGCATATCCCATACCACCCTGGGCAACATACGAAAGGCCACGACAATTTGAAGATTGGCATTCCATGCTTTCAGATTGTTCAGAAAGGATTCGTCTTTTAAGGAATGGGGCTGAAGTAGGGGTAACCGATGCGTCAATGCAAATTCCTTTACCGCAGAAGGGGTTACCTTTTGCCCCCTCCCAGAGGGTTTGTCGGGTGCTGTGACGACTCCTGCGATGGGATAGTCTTTCTGGACAAGCTCGCGCAATATCCCGACGGCAAAATCGGGGGTTCCCATAAAAACGATGCGTAATTCCTTCATTAACTGCAATAGTATTGGTTGACGGCGTTCAACTGGATTAGTTTTCGATCCAATAAGGCCCGCAAAACCTTAAGGACGTCTGCCTCTGCAAAAGTAAGGTTTTCGAGCAAGTTTCGCGAATCCATTGGGGTTTCCTGCAACAAGGCAAGGATTTTTTGGGCAATGACTTGGGTCTCCAAGGGTTGCTGGCTTTTCCTTTTTTCCAGGCATACCGAACAACGCCCACATTCCTGGGTGGTGGTTTCACCAAAATAACGCAATAACTGTACCTGCAAGCATACTTTGGTATTCGCAATATAAGTTAGAACAGCTTTTACCTGCCGTTCTTTGCGATTGTTGACAAGTTCGATGGCTTCCCGAAATGGATTCAAGGTACGGTCATCTTCCCGTGGAACCATGAAAGTGATGGAGGCATCGGTTTCGAAAAGTTGCAAATCAACCAAATCCTGTTGTGCCATTTCCTTAAGGGTACCAACAATTAGGTCTGAAGCCAACCCCGATTTGTGGGCCACCCACTCCAAATCGATGGTATTGGGATTGTCGAAAATTCCGCCATACATTCTCAAAAGGGTCTTTCCGACCACCGAGAACGAAGGATTTTTTTCAAAGGCCATCAGTAAACTTTGGGACGGTACTAAAAATTGGATTTTGGATTTGCGTCCAAATTGTTTGGAAAGTTGGATAATTCCCAAACGGTCCAGGGTGTTCAGGCCGTTGTAAGTTTGTTGGATGGGCAATTGATACGTTTGGCAAAGTTTGTTGAGGCTGAAGCTGTGTTCGGTAAATTCACCTTCGCCATAAGGAATCTGAAAATAGTTGCATAGGGTACGGTATAACTTTTTAAGGTCTTGTAAGGTAGGAAGGGTATCCAAAAACTGTTTGGTAAGTAGTTGCTGGTCCTGTGCTTCGTAGAGCAATACAGCTTCTGCGTCCTTACCATCCCTTCCGGCTCGACCCGCTTCCTGAAAATAGCTCTCCAAGCTTTCCGGAAGTTGGGCATGAATGACATACCGCACGTTGGGGTGGTCGATTCCCATTCCAAATGCAGTGGTTGCTACCATAGTTGAAACCCTATATTGTTTCCAAGCATCCAAGCGTTCCTGTTTTACCTTGGGAGGGAGCCCCCCATGGTAGAAAGTTGCCGATATGCCTTGCTGCTGAAGGCGTTGGCTCCATTGTTCCGCTTGATTGCGGCTTCGGACGTACACAACGGCCGATTCCTTCAAGGGTTTCAACATTTGGAAAATTCGGTGCAGTTTGTCACTTTGTTGGTACACTTGATAGGATAGGTTTGTCCTTGCGAAGGATTTTTTAAAAATTTGGGGCTGTTCCAGTTTCAATTCTGAAATGGTGTCCAACAACACTTCCTCAGTAGCCGTTGCGGTAAGGGCTATTGTAGGTGCGTAGGGCTGCAGGGCTTTCAGTACAGGTATTTTTTGATAGGAAGGGCGAAAATCATTTCCCCATTGAGAAATGCAATGGGCCTCATCGACGGCAATAAGATTGACATTCATTTTCTTTAAGGCCCATTGCACCTGTTCCTGTTGCAGGCGCTCTGGGGAAAGGTATAAAAATTTATAAGGCCCGTAAAGCGCATTGTCCAATTGTGTCGTGAGTGCTTCTGACGAAAGTCCTCCGGTAAGGGCCATGGCCTTAATGCCTTTACTTTCCAGGGAAGCTACCTGATCGTTCATTAGGGCCACCAAAGGCGAAATGACTATACAAAGGCCTTCCATAACCATGGCAGGGATCTGAAAACAAAGGGATTTTCCACCACCCGTTGGAAGCAGGGCAATGGTATCCCGTCCTTCGAGCACCGATTGGATGATGTCCTCCTGCAGGGGCCTAAAATTGTTGAATCCCCAATATTCCTGTAGGATGTGTAAGGGTGATTTCAAAACAGGGACGCTATTTTTTTTAGGATGTATTCCCCCCGGTATTGGATGCTACCCACGGGAACATGATAAACCGTATAGCCATAGTTTTGGTAGGCTTGGTGTAGAAATTCAAATAGGCGCTCGGCTTGGGCATACGATTCATACCGTTCGTTATCCTGGATGTAGATTTCTTCCCAAGGCGGCAATAAGAATATGGCATCGTAACGCAGGTTGTTGCAAGTTTCGGTAAAAAAAGAAGGATATTCGGTACCCAAATAATCCATGTAGGCAGTAACATCGGGAAGACCCCGGTCGTAAAACAAAAATGGGGTGTTTTCTGGACTGGGCGCTTCCAAAAACTGTGCTTTGCGCCCGTTAAGCAGTAGCTCACTAAAGAGGAGGGGCTGCTCCAAAAACAATTGCGAGATCCCTTGCTGTTGGGCCTTAAAAGTTACCTCCCTGGAAATTTCCGGGAGGCATACATGGCCTAGGTCTTCAAAATAACGGATGAGGGATGTTTTTCCGGAACCCGGGCCACCTGTAATAACAATTCTTTTGGAATTCAAACGTTACATTTTTCTACAAAGTTAGTTAATATTAACACCTTCCGCTATCTTTGTACTAAGAAACCCACGCATGACAGAATCAGAAAAAAGCCGGGAATTTTACGAACGGCTCAGGGACGAACTGGAACAGGACACCACTTGGCCTTCCCCATACCTGTATAAATTTATCATCCCCGCAAGTATTGAAAAAGTGGCAGAAATAGAAGCCGTTTTCGATGGGATGGAGGCCGAAATACAAACCAGGGACTCCTCCAAAGGTAATTTTACGAGCGTCTCTATCAAAGTCACTATGGAATCGCCGGAAGCCGTTGTAGAAAAATATCAGGAAGTTTCAAAGGTAGAAGGGGTGATTTCCCTATAATTTTAGTATTTTGCGGCATACTTCAACAAGTACATTTCCAAATATACATTTATTGTGATTGATCAATTAGAATACAACACCGAACGCCCTCATTTAATCATTCCCGAATACGGGAGGCATCTGCAGAAAATGGTGAACCAATGCATCGCCATTGAAGATCGTGAAGAACGGAACAAATGCGCCAAGAGCATCATTGCCGTAATGGGGAACCTTAACCCCCATTTGCGGGATGTGCCCGATTTCCAGCACAAGCTTTGGGACCAACTGTTTATTATTTCCGACTTCAAGTTGGATGTGGAAGCGCCCTATCCCAAACCGTCGAGGGAAGAACTGGCAGAACGCCCCGAGCCTCTAAAATACCCACAAAACCATCCCAAGTACCGATTTTACGGAAACAATATCAAACGGATGATCGATGTGGCCAACAGCTGGGAGGACGGCGACAAAAAAACAGGCCTCATCCTTACCATTGCAAACCACATGAAGAAAAGTTTTTTGAGTTGGAACAAGGATACCGTCGAGGATGATGTGATTTTCCAACACCTGTATGAGCTATCCGAAGGTAAAATCAATTTGAAAAACAGTGACGAAGACCTTTCAGACTCTCAAGATTTGATGAAAAATAAAAAACATTTCAAGAAATCAAAAGGCAAACGCAATAATCGCAAACGCCACTAAACCAAAAGCGATTTATGGGAACTTTCCAGATTGAAGGCGGCCATGCATTAAAAGGTGAAATCCGTCCGCAAGGAGCCAAAAATGAAGCGCTTCAAATACTTTGTGCAGTGCTTTTGACCCCCGAGGAAGTGGTTATTGAAAACATCCCCGATATTGTGGATGTCAATAAGTTGATCACAATTTTGGGCAATCTGGGGGTTAAAATCCAAAAGTTGGGGAAAGGTACCTATGCATTCCGATCGGATGCCATCAACCTCAAATACCTCGAATCGGAACAGTTCAAGAAAGAAGGAAGTTCCCTTCGAGGTTCCATCATGATTGTGGGACCGCTTTTGGCGCGATTTGGGAAAGGATACATTCCCCGACCTGGAGGTGATAAGATTGGGCGTCGCCGCTTGGATACTCATTTTGAAGGGTTCATCAAGTTGGGGGCGCAATTTCGCTATAACAAAGAAGAGCGCTTTTATGGGGTGGAAGCACCCAATGGTTTAAAAGGGGCTTACATGCTCCTGGACCAAGCCTCAGTAACCGGAACCGCCAATATTGTGATGGCTGCAGTTTTGGCAAAAGGAACCACAACCATTTACAATGCGGCCTGTGAGCCCTACCTGCAGCAATTGTGTAGAATGCTCAATGCGATGGGGGCTAAGATCAGTGGGGTAGGCTCCAACCTGCTTACCATTGAAGGAGTAAAGACCTTAGGGGGCTGTACCCACAAAATCCTTCCAGACATGATTGAGATAGGAAGTTGGATCGGGTTGGCTGCTATGACTCAAAGTGAGATTACCATCAAGGATGTAAGTTGGGATAACCTAGGCTTGATTCCAGACACCTTTCGAAAATTGGGAATTACCCTCAAGAAAAAGGGCGATGATATTTTTATTCCCAAGCAAAAAGAATACGAAATCCAAGCCGATATGGATGGTTCCATCCTTACCATAGCCGATGCCCCTTGGCCGGGGTTTACCCCAGACTTGTTAAGTATTGTACTGGTGATTTGTACCCAAGCCAAAGGAAGTGTCTTGATCCATCAAAAGATGTTCGAAAGCCGTTTGTTCTTTGTAGATAAGTTAATCGATATGGGCGCCAAGATTATTTTGTGCGATCCCCATCGGGCTACGGTTATTGGACACAATTTTAAGTCGAAACTTAAAGCAACCACCATGGTTTCCCCCGATATTCGGGCAGGGATTTCATTGTTGATTGCAGCACTTTCGGCAAAGGGCACGAGCACCATCCACAACATTGAACAAATTGATAGGGGCTACGAAAAAATCGATGAGCGGCTACGCGCTATCGGAGCCCGGATTACCAGGGTAGACGCTTAATAACTCAACTTTTCTGTTTATTGATTTCGTCCTGAAGCTTTCGACGCAACTGTTGCTCGCGTTCCAAAGCGCGTTGGCGATGTGCCTCAAATTCTGTTTCCGTTTCAGCGAGCTTTAAATTGGAGGCTTTGGTAATGGCGTTGCTGTTTCTAAAACGGTACGAAAGGATAAGGGAAAGCAATACCAAAGCCCCTATAATAGTCCATAAGATGATTTGATAGGTCGATTTTTTAAGCAACAACCCAAAAAACACAATTCCATCTTCTTTCTTCTGTGAATCGGCTAGTTGTAGCTGTAATTGGTTTACGGATTGTTTTAAGGAATCGATAGTTCCCTCAAGCGTTTGGATGTGGTCGATGTTGGTTCCAATGGTAGCTTCAAGGCCTTTGACAGAATCCAAGACGCTTTTCCTTAATTCATTCAATTTATAAATTTTCACCACTTTGTAGTCCTCATAGCGGTTAGATTTGTCGATGACCTCGGTAAATTGGTCTTCAAGGGAACTCTTTTCTTGGGCACAAAAGGTTGAAGAAAGTGCCAAGGCAAACAAAAGGATAATTAAGTGGCGGTTTTTTTTCATGGGGATGTAGGGTATTAATCCCGCAACATTAAAAAAAAATGATGGGCCATACCCAACATTTTTAAGGGTTTATCATTTATTTAACAAGCTCCAATTCTTCATTGTAACAAAAGCTAAGTGCACCAGATGGGCATTTTTTTATTTGCTCAATAATGTTGAGTGTAGCAGCGGCTTCCAAATCGATCCACGGAATGACCGAGGCGCGGAAAACCTCTGAAAGTCCCTGGCAACAACGGTCGGAGTGGGTACAGATTTTAGGGTCATAGGATACGGTAATTTCTTGGTTTCGGAAGCAATTTTCCAATGTTTTCATGGTCAAATTATTTGGGGGCCAATAAATTATCTGGCGCAAAAACACCGTTAAATATATATAAATAATCGACAAAAAACATAAATAAGGAAAATTCTTACTAATTTTCTAAAGCAGCCTTATATGCTGATAGGCATCTTTCCCTTGCCATTTTGTGTTCCACTATTGGAGCTGGATAGGCCTCGGAACCCCATTCTGGTATCCATTTTTTTAGATACTTGTGATCTTTGTCAAACTTTTCTATCTGAGTGGTTGGGTTGAAAATCCGAAAGTAAGGGGCTGCGTCCACACCACTTCCAGCAGCCCATTGCCAGTTGCCAACATTGCTGGATAGTTCGTAATCCAGCAATTTTTCTGCGAAATAGGTTTCGCCCCAGCGCCAATCTATCAAAAGGTGTTTGCACAGAAAACTTGCCACAACCATCCGCACCCTGTTGTGCATGTACCCTGTGCTGTTCAATTCGCGCATACCGGCATCCACAAGTGGGTATCCGGTTTTTCCTGCTTTCCATTTTTCAAATTCATTTTCATTATTTCTCCAAACAATGCGGTCGTATTGAGATTTAAAAGCTTTATCTGTCGTGTGGGGAAAATGCCAGAGTATTTGCATGAAGAACTCCCTCCAAATCAATTCCTTTAAAAAAGTGGTGTTCGGGGATTGTTGTGCCTTTTGCAGGAGGGAACGGTATCCAATTGTTCCAAAGCGCAAATGCGGGGATAGGTGGGTTGTACCATACTCCATGGCAGGAAAATTCCGTGTTTTTTCATAATCGGTCAAGGTGTTTTCCGAAATAGTATAAGGCTTCACTTTTTGAACGGAATTTTCGAAACCAATTGCTTTAAGATCCAAATTGGGTAGTTTTTCCCCTTTCAGTAGCTTTTTGTAATGGGGTTTGGGATCGTAGGCTTTGAGAGAGCCTAACGTGCTGCATTTTTGCATCCATGCTTTCATGTATGGGGTATAGACCACATAGGGGGAGCCATCGACTTTTACCACTTCATCCATTTCAAAAAGGACTTGGTCTTTAAAGGTATGAAACCCGATGGCCTTCCCTTCAAGGAATTTTAAAATTTCTGCATCGCGCTTTAAGGCATAGGGCTCATAATCGCGATTGCATACGATGTGTTGCACATCAAAATCGCGGCACACTCGTTCAAATACGTCTTTTGGATGACCATGATAAATGCCCAAATCACTACCAAGCGACTGCAATTCAACTTTCATTTGTTGCAGGGTGTCGTGAATAAAATTTACGCGAGCATCGTTTTTGGGTAGGCGTTGTAAAATATTGGTATCGAAAATGAACAAGGGCAGCACCGGATAGTTCCCGTTAAGTACTTTGAAGAAACCTACATTGTCCTCAAGGCGTAAATCCCGTCTAAACCAGAAAATAGTTACTTTAGACCTGCTCATGAAGGTATTTTAAGAGTCCCCATTCCTCCATCCACTGCAACAGTTTGTCCAGTGATCCAGGAAGCATTGTCACTAAGCAAGAAAGCGGCCATTTGTGCAATATCCAAAGACGATCCAATTCGGTTCAGGGGATGGCGTGTGGCCATTTTTTCTTTTTTGTCCTGGCTCGAAAGTAATTTGGAAGCAAGGGGTGTATCGGTTAAAGAGGGGGCAATCACATTCACTCGAAATTTTGGGGCATATTCGGCAGCCAAAGATTTGGCAAATCCTTCAACAGCCCCTTTGGCCGCCGCTATGCTCGTATGAAATGGCATTCCACTTTGTACGGCGACGGTGCTGAAAAAAACCAAACTGGCTTGTTCCGATTGTTTCAATTTGGGCAAGAGGGCCTGTGTGGTTTTGACCAATCCCAAAAAATTAAGCTCCAAGTCTTGTAAAAAATCGTTGGGCTTTAGGAGGTGAAACGGTTTTAGGTTGATGCTTCCGGGGCAGTAAACCAATCCATCCAGCTTATCTGGAATTTGCAACGACGCTACATCATCGTTTAATGCATCAAAGGGAAGGTATTCGCAATTGGGGGGAAGGTGGCCTTGAGTGCGTGATGCAACAATAACCCTATGTTCAGCGATCAAAAGCTGGGCAAGGGATTGTCCAATCCCGTAGGAGCCACCAACCAGCAGTATGGTTTTTCTTTTCATGCGTGTTGCGGATCAAAAATTTCAGTAAGCTTTTGCCTCCTGAATTCAAATATTTTTTCCAATTTCGGTCGAATCAAAAGCGGTTCCATCCATTGGCCAAGAATTCCGAATGGGAGCTTATAGTGAATGAGGTCTTCCATTTCGACCCCCTCATCTTTCTCCTTCAAAAAGTGTTTGTGATGCCATAAGGCGTAGGGTCCAAAACGTTGTTCGTCCACAAAATAAGAACGGTCTGCTACGTGGGTAATTTCAGTGATCCATTTGGTTTTAATGCTGCTGAAAGGTCGAACCCAGTATTCGATAATTTGCCCCGGGTACATACCCTTATCAGCTCCGGAAATAATCTCGAAGCCCATTTCGGAAGGCGTAATCCGACAAAGGTTTTTTGGGTCTGAAAGAAATTCCCAAGCGGTGTCAATGGTTGTGGGAAGCCATTGGGTGGTATGCAATGAATGAATTTTCAAGAGCTCCTTTTGTGTAAAGATAAGCTTTGTTTAATCAATAACAAATATCTTTAAACAAAATATCATTTCTTCAAGGAGAGCACTTCTCGATTCATCATATGCAAGCGTCGCCATTTGGTTTGCCCTTTGGGAGGCGCCTGGGATTTTTTTCGGAAATAGCTTTTGAGATTCTTTAGCATTTTTTTGTTTATAAAGATACGCAGAATTCTTGAATTTATTAAGAAATCACTTACAATTAACCATTTATTGGCATGGCGAATAAGCTCAAATCGGTTTCCTAAAGTTTATTTAATTCCTTTTTAAGGTTTTGTTAACTAAAACGCGACTTTGCAACCTGTATCTTTAGGTCGAAACAACGTAAAAAACTAAAATATTATGATCAAAAAACTTCTACTATTTATGGGAATTGGAGCGCTAGCCACTGCGGGTTATGCCCAGATTGAAACTCCAGCACCCAGTCCTTTCCAAAAAATCGAACAAAAAGTGGGACTTACGGATGTCACCCTAGAGTATTCAAGACCATCTATGAAAGGGCGGAAAATTTTTGGCGATTTGGTTCCCTATGGAAATCTTTGGAGAACGGGGGCCAATGCCAATACGAAAATTACATTTAGCGACAGTGTGAGCATTGAGGGTAAAAAAATAGGTCCAGGCTCTTATGCCATTTACACCAAACCTTCAGCAGGTTCTTGGGAAGTGTACCTTTATTCCGATGCCTCCAACTGGGGTACCCCACAAAAGTGGGATGAAACCAAGGTGGCTGCCATGGCCAACATGCGGGTACACCGTATGACCACTCCCATGGAAACGTTCACCATGTCATTCGACGACCTTAAGAATGATTCGGCCAATTTAACGATGCTCTGGGAAGATGTGTATGTGAGTTTGCCCATTCAGTTTCCAACCGATAAATTGGTGACCTCCAACATCCAGCGGGTGATGAACGGACCATCGTCTGGCGATTACTACAGCGCGGCAGTGTACTACCTGGAATCCGGGAAGGACATCGAAAAAGCAAAAATGTGGATTGATAAGGCCATCGAAATGAGGGAACAGCCCGCTTTCTGGTTTTACCGTCAACAATCGTTGATTTATGCAAAATCCGGAGACAAAAAAGGAGCCATCAAAGCAGCGAAAAAATCGCTGGAATTGGCTCAAGCAGCTGGAAATGCCGATTATGTGGCATTGAACACAAAATCATTGGAGGTTTGGGAAGGAAGGAAAATGGAAGATAAATAATTTGGTTGCATAACTCCCTTAAAGCGCTCTTATCGGGGCGCTTTTTTTATGCCAAAACCTTTGTGAGTTCGTTACGGTACTGGGAAGGACTTTTTCCGGTAAATTCCTTGAACTTTTTGCTGAAATGGGAAAAATTATTGAAGCCGCACTCAAAACAAACATCGGTAATACTTAGGTGTTGTTCGGCCAATAGCTTGGAAGCATGCACCAAGCGGTATTCGTTAACAAACTGCGTAAAGGTCTTTCCCGTTTTGTTCTTGAAGTACCGGCTAAAGGCTGGTTCGGTCATGCTTACTTTGTCGGAAATTTCTTCTAGGGAAATGACCCTCGTGAAGTTGCTGCTTACAAAACTATAAATGGTATCGAGCCGGGCAGTGTCTTGGGGCTTGGACTCCAGGATAACGTTTTCTGCGTTTAAGATCGTGTAATCCTTGCTTTCGGCCATTTCTTGGAGGAGGTTCAAAAATCCCATCAATCGGTCAAAGGAGGGTACGTCTAAAAGGGCTTCAATTTTTGGGCCTATGTGTTCTTTTGTTTGTTCGTGAAAAACGATGCCCTGCTTGCTTCGTGCCAATAATTGTTTTACCGAAGCCATTTCGGGTGCTTCAAAAAAATCGTCGCCCAAAAAATCTTCCCTAGCCTGGATCACTACTTCACTTTTGTTTTTGGTTAAACGATCGGTGAAACCAAAATGGGGCAGATTGGCCCCAATGAATATCAAATCTCCGTCATTGTAATAGGAAATATGATTACCAATGTGCCGTTTTCCGCTTCCACCATTAACGTACACAATCTCCATTTCGGGATGGTAGTGCCAAGATGGAGGGTTTTCGCTGTTGAACTCCTTAAAGTTGTTCACCGTAAGCGAACTCCCATGCGAAGGTGCAATGGATTCGAAAAGGGGCGTCTTCTTCATTTTTTCTTTCAAAGGTAATAGGGATTGAAAGGGTTTATCTGTGCAAAATTAACGAAAATATGTGGTATTTTAACATTAACCATTTGTTAACACGGCTTCTATGGTAAAATAGCACATATATCAGCAAATAGCGTAGGAGTGTAGATGGTAGGATTGCCCCATCTTTGTACCATCATTAATCATTAAAACGAAACGTTATGAAAACACTCAAAAATGTAATGCTTGCAGGACTATTTGCGATGACCATGAACAGCTATGCCAATAACGTACCTGTTTTTGACATCGACGGAAATGTAACCATCAGCCAAGAGGCCGATAAGGTGCAGGTTTCCATCCTCAATACTGCCAATGTTACCTATCAATTAATCATCTACAGCGAAGATGGAACCTTGGTTTACAAGGGTTGGTTGGGTAATGCGGTAAGTCTTGGAAGAGCATTCGATTTTCAAACAGCCCAAAAAGGTACCTATACCTTTAAATTAATTTCCAAGGAAGGGGCTTTGTTTGAACAAGACGTTAAAATCGGTTAATTGTGATTTTAATTTTTGGTCGTTAGAAGAAAGGGCTGCCTTGGCAGCCCTTTTTTATTTTTACTTTTTTGGGTAGGGTAGTTCCTTAAGTAACTGTTATAAATACAGAAAGAAAGATTACCAAGCGTCTTTTCTTTCATCTATTTGAATGAGCCCTTTGGCAAGCTTTTTGCAAGTTACAGAGAACGTTAGTAAATGAAACATAAAGTAAGCAATGAGATTGCCTCTAAAAAGACCCATTTGCTATGAAAACGTAACCCTCCGCAATCCCGTGGAGGGTTTTGTTTTTTGAATATTTGAGAAGAAGAAACGTCATGCTCGCTTGGACGTGCAAAACACAATCCCTACCTTTGTGCGATTCAAAAAACACACCATGCAAGACGGAATATACGCCAAATTTCACACCTCCAAAGGAGAAATCCTCATTCAACTTACGTACGATAAAACCCCCGGAACGGTAGCTAATTTTGTTGCCCTAGCTGAAGGTACCATGAAAAATACGGCGGCATCGGAAGGGACTCCCTATTACGACGGTTTAACCTTTCACAGGGTCATCCCCGATTTCATGATCCAAGGGGGCGACCCCACGGGAAGTGGCGCTGGCGGACCAGGATACCAGTTTGATGATGAATTTCATAAAGACTTGCGTCATGAAGGCCCTGGCGTACTCTCCATGGCCAATGCCGGGCCAGGCACCAACGGCAGCCAATTTTTCATCACCCATGTGGAAACCCCTTGGTTGGACGATAAACATACGGTGTTTGGAAGTGTCATTGAAGGACAATCGGTGGTCGATGCCATCGCTCAAGGCGATACCATGGATGCCGTGGAAATCATCCGAATAGGGGAGGCAGCCCAAAAATGGGATGCCTTAAAAAGCTTCCAAAAATTTGTTGAAGGCAAAGCCGAACGCGAGGCAGCGGCCCAAAAAGCCAAAGAAGATCAATTGGAGGAACTTTCAAAGGGATTCGAGAAAACAGCCAGCGGATTGCGTTACCAAATCCTGGAAAAAGGAACGGGCCCCAAGCCCAATAAAGGCCAACAAGTCTCCGTTCACTACACGGGCATGTTTACCGACGGCGGAGTGTTTGACAGTTCCTACCAACGGGGCGAACCCATCGATTTTCCCGTAGGACTGGGTAGGGTCATTGCCGGTTGGGACGAAGGCATTCAATTGTTACAGGTGGGCGATAAAGCCCGTTTTGTAATCCCCAGTGCCTTGGCCTATGGCAGTCGTGGTGCTGGAGGCGTCATCCCACCCGACGCTACCTTGGTTTTTGATGTGGAGTTGGTGGGGGTGAAGTAAAAATAGTGTTGGTACAACATCCAAAAAAACTCGGGCAACAGCACCCAGCAAACCGTCATTTACAAAGGGAATAATGATTAACTTGGGAGGATGCAAATAAAAGCCATTAACCGATATATTTTTGGGGCAATCCTGGTATTCCTTGGCTTGATCCCTGCGGAGACCCAAGCCCAGGTATTTGGCCCGGAACAGCTTATTTCAGACCAAGCCGGGGGGGTGTGGTCCGTGGCGGCAGGGGATCTGGACGGGGACCTGGACCTAGACGTGGTCTCAGCTAACAATTTTGAAGATACGCTCACTTGGTTTGAAAATTTGAATGGACTTGGAAGTTTTGGGAGCAAAACATTGGTGGGAAATATTAGTGAGCCAATCAATGTTTTTATTGCCGACTTGGATGGAGATACTGACTTGGATGTAATTTTTACCGCTCCTTTTATTGATACGGTTGGATGGTTTGAAAATTTAGGGGGTGGAAATTTTTCTGTACTCCCAATAATTATCAATGATGCTGCAGATGGTGCAAATGCTGCTATTGCCATCGATCTTGATGGCGATTTGGACCTGGATGTGGTGTCTGCCTCCGACTTTTCGGGCCTGGCCTGGTACGAGAACCTGGACGGGGCGGGTACCTTTGGGCCCGCCCAAGTGGTCTCCTCGACCCTTACCAACAACCGCTCGGTGGCAGCGGCCGACCTGGACGGGGACAACGATTTGGACTTGGTAGCTGGATCTTCTGTAGCCGAAACGGTGACCTGGTACGAGAATACCGATGGTTTGGGCACCTTTGGCCCCCAACAGATCATTGCGGGTGCCGCCCTTGCGGTTTCCTGCGTGGCGGTGGCCGACCTCGATGGTGATGACGACATGGACGTTTTGGCGGGCACCAATGCGGAGGACAAAATTGTATGGTACGAAAACCTTGATGGGGTGGGGACTTTTGGGACCGGAATGTTGATTACCAATCAAGCAGGATCAGTACTCTCCATTGTGGCGGCCGATTTTGACAACGACCTGGACGTGGACGTGGCCTCGGCCTCGGCCTCGGACGACAAGGTGGCCTGGTACGAGAACCTGACGGGCACGGGCATTTTTGGCCCACAACAGGTAATCAACAGCAATGCCGACTCGGCAAGGTCAGTGTTTGCTGCCGACCTGGACAACGACGGCGACCTGGACCTGCTTTCCGCCTCGCGCAACGATAACAAGGTGGCCTGGTACGAAAACCTGACCATCTTGGCGGTACCGGAGGTTTCCAAGGTGGCGGTAACCTTGGTCCCCAACCCGGTTGGGGTGTACCTTAGTGTGCTAAGCACCCTGCCCATAGACCGCGTGGTGCTGTACGATGTTCAGGGCCGTATCCTGGAGGAAGTCACCCAGGGGTTCGACCATATTCCTATGGAGCATGTCCCCTCTGGGGTGATTTTGTTGGAAATTTTTGGCGATGGGCAAAAAGCGGTGAGGAAAGTACTGAAAGAGTAATGCCATATTTTAGTATTTTTGCTCCATGGAACTCGATCAACTAAAATACCCCATTGGCAAGTTTAAAAAGCCTCAGGAAATTACCAAAGACCAGCGAGAGGAAGCGATTGATATTTTAGCGCTATTTCCGGAACAACTCAAGCAACTTACCTACAACCTAAAGGATGCTGTCATCGATCAGCCCTACCGTCCGGGAGGTTGGACCATTCGGCAGTTGGTGCACCATATTTCCGACAGCCATACGCACTGTTACAATCGGGTGCGTTGGACGCTTACGGAAGACAATCCACTGATTAAGGCGTACGACCAGGATGCCTTTGCCCAAATGTACGACTACCAAAAAGCTCCCATTGCGTGGTCTATTTCGCACCTCGAAGCCATTCATCAAAAAATGGTATACATTTTTCGTAATCTTTCTGAAGATGAGTGGAACCGAACCTTCCGCCATCCCGAAACGGGTGAGGAAATCGCTTTAAAATCTATGGTGATGCTCTACGCTTGGCACAGCATGCACCATTTTGCCCACATCAAAAACGCCTTGAAAAAATAATCTAGGAGGCTTTCCACTTGATGTTGCAGCCCATACTGGGCTTTTGGTCCGTTCGTTGTGGATGGTTGTTCAACACGTTGTCCAAGGCTTCCCGCAAATCCCTCCCGTTAACGGGGATGCCATTTCCGGGGCGGGAATTGTCCATTTGCCCGCGATAGACCAATTTCAATTGGTCATCAAAGAGGTAGAAGTCGGGAGTGCAGGCCGCATCATAGGCTTTGGCCACTTTTTGTGTTTCATCGTATAAATAGGGAAAGGGGTATTTCTGTTCTTGGTCCGTGCGGTACATGGCATCCGGTCCGTCTTGGGGGTATGCCTTGGCATCGTTACTACTAATGGCGATAAATGAAAAACCCGTAACCCGATAGTCGTGTGCAATGCGCACCAATTCCTCATTTACATGTTTTACGTAAGGACAATGGTTGCAGAGGAACATGACCACAGTGCCTTTTTTACCTTTCAATTGTTTTAGGGAAAAGGTGTTCTTGGTTACCGTGTCCATTAAGCAGAAATCCGGCGCTTGGGTACCAAGGGGAAGCATGTTGGAAGGGGTAAGTGCCATGGAGTCTTTTTGAATATTGGTTGAAAATTTACGAATAAAGTTACACCCAAAGAACGATGAAAAGGTTGTTTTTGGGAAGAAAATGTGTTATCTTTTTGAAAACAAATGTTTTATGGAACGGTATTACGATTCCTTGTCTGTGGCGATCACCGCCCTCCAAAAGGAAGGTTATGTGGAGGATTTCAATGTGTATTTTGAAAAATGGGCAGCAGGAAGGCCGACCCCCGATTTGAAGGTGGAAGACATGGATGTGATACAATACTATCGGTTTGAAGGAATGACGAATCCTTCAGACAATTCAATTCTGTATGTTATTGAAGTTCCAAATGGAATGAAAGGCCTTTTGGTTGATTCGTATGGTGGTAAAACCAGTAACCTTCCGGAAGAGCTGCTTCGAAAACTCAAAATGAGTTAACACTACATTTCGTCACCAAAAAAGAGGGCATTCATCAACAGTTTGTTGGTTCCGTACCAAAACGCCCTGAAATTGGTATTGTCTGTAAAATAAATCACTTTTCCTTTCCCCAAACCATTCACTTTAAAGGGTACCGTACTGGGTATGAGGGTTTGGTTCTTTTTGGAAATGTAACCACTCATCAAGGGATTTGAAGTGTACTGGATAGGATTATTGTAACTATTTTTGTCGGCCTCCACAAACAAGGTCGTGTTTCGGAAGAGGGCCAAGCGATCGTTTTTGAACCCAAAATTGATAGGGTGGGAGCGGTCCAGTTTGGCTTCAAAAATGGCACCTCCAATCACCTGGGCCCCGTTGTAATCTTCTTTTTGTTCAAAGGAAATGTGATTGGCAGAATCCTTTAGGGTTTTAAACTTCATTTTCAGTAATTCCGTAGCGTTAAGCCATTTTCCGGCACCCCTGTAGGCGACGAGTGTTCCGCCGGCCTGAACCCAGTTTTTCAATTTTTCGGTCACCGATGGATCGGGTCCTCCACCCCAAAAAGCTGGAGCAATGATGTCTGTATACCCACTGATGTCGGTTCTTGCCACATCGTCCAATTCCAGTTTGGTAATGGTCATGGCATACCGTGTGTCAAGCAAGTGCCAAATTTCTCCAGCATCGTATGCATTAACACCGTCACCTACCAAAACGGCTACTTTCTGCGGTTTTAAGGTCCTAAATTGGCGGCTTCCCAAATCGACTCCTTGGGTAAGCCCTGTAGTTACCGAATGGATGTTCACAAAGTTTTCAAGTGCTACCTTTTCCATCAATTTCAACAATTCCGATTCGTCGAGTACTTGGTTTTGTACTGGAATCATGAGGGTCCCGTAATCGTAGGTCTTGCCCTCCAAATTAAATGGCTGCATGGAAACCTTCACCCGTACCCCGCTTTCCAATAAGGTGTTTAAGGCTTTTGGGGTATAATATTCATGCCATTCCATCAAATAGGCGTAGGCATTGGCGTGAGGCAAGTTTGGACGCGTCATGGTTAACTGGGTTACTTCAGTACCAATTTTAGTTGTTGAAGTATCTTCGTAATCTACATTGAAGGCCATGGGAAACGTCCAAGCACTGATGTCGTAAAACAAACTGTCCTGAAACGCCGTACGTTTTTCGAACATCGCTTTGATGAGGCGGTATTGACGTTGGTTCTTGGGAACTGCATACGCATAGCCCTTCTTGTAGTTTTTACCTCCCGAGGCATAACTTTCTTTAAGTTCGTATAATTGAATGTGATGCCGTTTTAGAATTTCAGCCAGATGGTAGGTTTTGGCAGCGTCTTTTTCATCCCCAAAAACGATAACGCCGCTGTCTTTGGAAGCTTCCAAGCGCGCATTTTTGTAAAAGTCCCGTTGGTAATCCAGTAAGGCATCTTTGAGGGCCATGGCAGCTTTAAGGGTGGAAAGACCTGCGGTAAACTGATTGCGAATGGTAAATGGAAAAGTAAGCAACCCATTGTCGCTGTTTTGTGCATGGCCTCTTGAGGAGGCTTGTTCAAAAAGGATTCCGATGCCACCATTAACGTCCGGGAACGTAGAACCCTTTCCGTAGTAAAAATCGTCATAGTCCTCTTCGGTGTAGTAGAGGCTTCCCAAATTATCAAAAGCTGCCGCATGGAATGTTCCGATCGCAGCGGTAAGCTCCTGGTTTTTCTTAGGGGTCAGTGGGTGGGTTCTTGAAGGGATTCCGGGTTGAAAGAAAAACGTGGAATTGGTTCCCATCTCATGGTGGTCCGTTAGGATGTTTGGGTACCACTGGTGAAACGTTTCGATACGTGCCCTGCTCTCGGGCAATTGGGCAGGGAGCCAGTCGCGGTTGAGATCGAACCAATAGTGATTGGTCCTTCCTCCAGGCCAGACCTCATGGTATTCTCGGTCGTTGGGATCGGGATTGATGTGTACGCTTTTGTGCATATTGGCCCAAGTGGAAAAACGTTGTAGCCCGTCCGGATTGAAAGAAGGGTCGAAAAGGATGATGGTATTTTGAAGCAGTTCCTCCATCTTTGGCCCCTCAGCTGCTGCTAGGTAGTATGCCAATGCCAATCCTGCATTGGCTCCGCTGGGTTCGTTTCCATGGATCGAAAAACCTTGATACACCACAACCGGCATGGAATTGGTCTCTAGGGTTTCCGAGCCTTTTTCAAGCAGTTGGAGGTGTTTTTGCCTAATAGATTCTAGCTTCGCATGATTGGCAGGAGTGGTTATGGTAAGTAGTAATAGGGGGCGACCTTCAAAAGTGGTACCCCGGTTTTCAATGGCAATACGGTCGCTTGCAGCATCCAAGGCATAGAGGTATTGAACCAATTTGTCGTGCGTTACATGCCATTCGCCCACTTCATAGCCTAGGATGCTTTTTGGGGTTGGAATAGCGGGGTTGTAGGTTACATCAGTAGGCAGGTAATAGGAGAGGGTTACGTTTTGGTTCTGTGCAATTAGAAGGGATGTAAACAATAGGCAGGCGGACAAAAAGGATTTTCTCATGGTAATACATTGGAATTTTTTAAAGATAAAAAAACCGCCACATTTCTGGGCGGTTTTGATTTCCAAATAGAAAAATATTATATGTCATCAAAATCGACATCGGTAAAACTGGAAGTTTCCGAAGTTTCGTGAACGTCCTCATCTTCCTCGTCCCCAAGTTCCCTTTTGTAATCTTTTTGATGGCGTTCGCTGATAACCTCATCCCCTTTTTCGTCCAACACGTATTGAATCATTTCATCCAAATTTTCCTTGAAATCGGCAAAGTCTTCCTTGTACAGGTAAATCTTGTGCTTTTTGTAGTGAAATGAACCGTCTTCGTTGGTAAACTTTTTACTTTCGGTAATGGTTAGGTAGTAATCTCCTGCTTTGGTTTCACGGACATCAAAAAAATAAGTGCGTCGTCCAGCACGCATCACTTTAGAATAAATTTCTTCTTGCTCCATCATAGATTGCTGACTCATATAAGGTTAATTTTTACTTAACATTTAGCCAAAAATCTAAAAAAAAACCAAATAAGCAAAAGAAACTTTACAATTCTTTTTCCAAAAGCTGTTTGTGGTAAAGGTCTTTGTAATACCCTTGTTGAGTTACCAACTCAGTATGAGAACCTTGCTGAATGATACTTCCCTTTTCAAGAACCAGAATCCTATCGGCATTCTTTACGGAGGAAACACGGTGACTTACAATGAGCGTTGTTTTATTTTGTGAAATGCGATGGAGGTTCTGTAGGATTTCTTCCTCGGTTTCGGTATCGACCGCACTTAAACAATCGTCGAAAAGGAGGATTTTTGGGTCTTTAATAATGGCCCTAGCAATTGAAACCCTCTGCTTTTGCCCACCACTCAAAGAAATTCCCCTTTCTCCCAAAATGGTTTCGTAGCCGTTTTGAAAGCCTTCGATGTTTTTGTGTACCGCCGCATTCTTTGCAGCTTGGATGATTTCTTCCCTTGTGGCGTTCCCTTTCCCAAACTTAATATTGTTCTGAATGGTATCGCTGAATAAAAATGCGTCCTGGGGAACATAGCCAATAGCCCCTCTTAAATCTTCCAAATGATGGTCAATTGCTGGCACATCGTCAATCAAATAATAGCCATCGGTTACATCATAAAGCCTACCGATGAGTTCTAGGATGGTCGATTTTCCAGAGCCCGTATTCCCTATTATAGCGAGGGTCTCGCCCGGTTTGATTGTAAATGATACCCCTTTCAAGGCCTGTATCTTAGTATCTGGGTAGGTAAAGCTTACATTTTGAAAGGTGATCTTACCAACAATCTCCCGGTGGGTGGTTGCATGATTTTTGATTTCTGGCGTTACTTTTAGAAATTCGTTGATGCGTTTTTGGGAAGCTTCAGCCTGTTGCACCATGGAAGATACCCATCCCACAATGGCCACCGGCCAGGTAAGCATGTTTACATAGATCAAAAACTCGACGATCGTACCGAATTCAATGGCACCATCCATAAATTGTTTTCCGCCTACATACACCACAATGATATTGCTTACCCCAATCAGTAAGATCATCAAAGGAAAAAACAGCGCCTGCACTTTAGTAAGGTCGATGTTTTTGTCCTTGCTGCCATTGGAGAGCTCTTCAAACTGTATTTGGGTTCGGGGTTCCAAACCGTAGGCCTTTATCACTGAAATTCCGCTGAAACTTTCCTGGGTAAACGTTGTAAGTTTGGAAAGGTACTGTTGCACCACGGTACTGCGTTTGTGGATGGCCACACTTAATCGGTAAATACTGATGGATAAAATAGGAAGTGGTGCTACGGCATACAATGTTAGGATTGGGGCCGTATAAATCATGTAACTGATGGCCACCACAAACAACGTAACGGTAGTTGTGCTGTACATGAGGGCTGGACCTGCATACATACGTACTTTGGAAACATCCTCACTGATGCGGCTCATCAAATCGCCTGTGCGGTTTTGCTTGTAAAAACTGAGTGACAATCGCTCGTATTGTTGAAATACTTCATTCTTCAAATCGAATTCGATGAATCTTGAAATGACAATGATGGTTTGGCGCATCAAAAACGTAAAAAAACCGGAAAGTAATGCAGCTCCAAGAATCAACAAAATATTGATAAAAAGCTGGTGTTTGAGTGCCTCCATGGAAATTTCCCCATCAAAATTTGCACGGATGGCATCCACTGAATCCCCAATCTTGGCAGGTACCACAATTCTGAACACGGTTGCAATGGCGGTAATGAAGAGCCCAGCAAACAACCGGCCCCTGTATTTGTAGAAATACTTGTTGAGGTGTTTTAATTCCTTCATGCCTTCCTAAAAATTATTAACAGATTATCAATTTTAAGATAATTTTTTTGTGGGCAATCCATTAAACAGATAATTTTGCGCGTTGTTTTTAACAAATTCATAAATGATAACAGAAGTCATTAGTTCCAAGGAGCTAAAAAAAATGGATCCTGTATTTGGACAGGCCTCTTTTGACAATCACGAACAAATTGTATTCTGTAACGACAAAGATACAGGATTGCGTGCAATAATCGGTATCCACAATACGGTTTTGGGCCCTGCATTGGGCGGCACTCGAATGTGGCAATACGCCTCTGAGTGGGATGCGTTGAATGACGTACTGCGTCTTTCCCGTGGGATGACCTACAAATCGGCCATTACAGGATTGAACCTTGGAGGGGGTAAAGCGGTGATTTTGGGAGATGCCAAAACCCAAAAAACCCCTGAACTGATGTTAAGGTTTGCACATTTCGTACATTCCTTAGGGGGAAAATACATTACTGCGGAAGATGTTGGAATGGAAACTGCCGATATGGACTTGGTGCGTTCAATAACCCCTTATGTAACGGGTATTTCAGAAAGCAATGGGGGGGCAGGGAACCCTTCACCCATCACCGCTTATGGTGTTTTTATGGGGATGAAAGCTGCTGCAAAGTATTCCTTCGGGAGTGATGTCTTGGAAGACAAAGTGGTGTATGTTCAAGGTATTGGCAACGTAGGCGAAGCACTGGTGGAGCATTTAACGAACGAAGGAGCCAAAGTTTACATCGATGATATCAATCGTGAGCGGTTGGAATGGGTTCGTGATAAATACCATGCCACTATTTACGAAGGCCCAAATATGTATAGCGAAGCTATGGACATCTATGCGCCCTGTGCCTTGGGAGCCACCATAAACGACACTACCATAGGACAACTTAAGGCAAAAGTTATTGCCGGTGCTGCCAACAACCAGTTGGCCGATGAGAAAAAGCACGGAAAATTGCTTTTGGAACGTGGCATTGTTTATGCTCCCGACTTTCTGATCAACGCAGGAGGGATCATCAATGTGTATGCAGAATTAGAAAATTACGGCAAGAAAGAAATCATCCGTAAAACCGAAAATATCTACAACACGACCCTGGAAATTCTTGCCAAGGCAGAAGCCCAGCACATTACAACGCATCAAGCGGCTTTTGAAATTGCACAGGCACGCATTGATGCCCGAAAAAATGAAGGCTAATAAAAACGATTAATTAATTCCTATATTTGCAACGCACAAGCTATTCCTTGTGCGTTGTTTTTATCACCAAAAAGTTCTTTGTCAAATGCTTACTCGAAGACATATCAGGGTTAAGGTGCTGCAATCGCTCTACGCTTATTACCACACCGATGAACACCTTTTGGATAAACAGGAAAAATTTCTTCAATACAGCATTGGGCAAATCAAAGACCTTCATGCTTTACTACTAGAACTCATGGTGGCCATTAGGGACCATGCAAGGGATTATCTCGAAAAATCCCAGAAAAAACATTTGGCTACCAGTGATGAAAAAAACCCCAGCCGCACTTTTGTGGACAATAAAATCTTTGAGTTGCTTTCGGAAGATGCTTTGCTGAAGGTGTACCTTAAAAACCGAAAGCTCAACCATTGGAAGCAAAACGATGAGTACGTTTCGCTACTTTTCAATGAACTGCGGCAACAACCTTGGTACGATACCTATCTGAAGGAAGGCAATAGCAACTTCAAAAACGATTTGGATTTTGTTATTCGCCTTTACAAGGAAATTATTGCACCCAACGAAAAACTCTACGAATACATAGAAGACAAAAGCCTCACTTGGATTGATGATTTTCCAATGGTAAATACCGCTATTGTTAAGACACTCAATAAGCTTTCACCCAAAAAAGGGCCTGCGCTGTTTGATCCTGAAATTTACAAGGATGAAGACGATAGGGAGTTTAGTTTGCAACTTCTGCGGAAAGTCATTCTTAATGATGAAAAGCTAGTCAAGGAAATTGATGGGAAAACCCCAAATTGGGATAAGGAACGGATTGCCGATCTGGATTTGATCATCCTTAAAATGGGAATTGCAGAGTTTTTGTTTTTCCCCTCCATCCCCGTGCGGGTCACCATCAATGAATACTTGGAGATTTCCAAGGAATATGCCACCCCAAAGAGCAGTGTGTTCATTAATGGGATATTGGACCATATCGTAAAGGATTTTACACGGGATGGCAAATTGAATAAAATTGGCCGCGGACTTACATAAAAGCAAAAAAATACCTACATTAGCGGCTCTTTAAAAGCAAACCATATTAATTAAATTTAAGTATAAGACTATGAAAAAAACCGTTTTTATTGCTGTAGCGTTAATGGCTTTGGTTTTTACCTCCTGTAAAGACAATGCAGCCGATAAAGTAAATGATGAAAACGTAGCTGCTGCTGCCGAAAGGGATGCCAATTCCGGAAAATTTCCAGTGATGGCCTTCGAAGAAACTTCTTTTGACTTCGGTACCATCGAACAAGGTGTTGCACAACAACATGTTTTTAAATTCACGAATACCGGAGAATCCGATCTAGTGATTGTGGATGCCAAGGGAAGCTGTGGTTGTACGGTACCCGAATGGCCTAAAGCCCCTATTGCCGCTGGAGCTGATGGTGAAATTTTGGTAAAATTCAACGGGAGTGGAAAAAACCAGATTTCCAAAACCGTTACCATTACCTGTAACACCGAAAAAGGGAAGGAAACGCTAAGTATCAAAGCCTTTGTAAATCCTAAGGAAGGTGCTGCCGATACCAAGTCGCCCATCAAAGTAAACTAATTCAGTAAATTCCAGAACATTGCAAAATAGTCTCATTCCGTTATTATTGATGTTTGTGGTGGTCTATCTCTTTATGATTCGACCACAAATGAAACGGGCCAAACAAGAAAAGCAGTTTGCCGCAGATTTGAAAGTAGGCGACAAGGTTGTCACCAAAAGTGGCTTGCACGGGAAAGTACTTCAAATTAGTGATGATGGAACTTGCATCATCGAGTCTGGTGCTGGAAAGATGAAATTTGAGCGTTCTGCAATTTCCATGGAGTTGAGTAAAAAGCAAAAAGACGCCAAGTAGAAGGCGTGCTTTCAAAGTAAAAAAACCTCCGAAAACTCGGAGGTTTTTTTATGGTATTGCATTGAGAATTATTGCTTAGCAACCAGTTGGGCAATGTTTACAATTACCTCGATGGCCTTTTGCATACTTTCTACGGGTACATATTCAAAGCGACCATGAAAATTATGTCCCCCAGCAAAAATATTAGGGCAAGGGAGGCCCATAAAGCTTAATTGAGATCCATCGGTTCCCCCACGGATGGGCTTGATGATGGGTTTCACCCCTGCTTTTTTCATCGCTTCCTCAGCTATGGAGACGATATGCATTACCGGTTCAATTTTTTCACGCATGTTAAAGTATTGATCCTTGATCTCTACCGAAATCCGGTCTGTTCCATATTGGGCATTCAATTCATTCGCCAACTCCTGCATCATGCTTTTACGCGCTTCAAAATGTTCGCGATCGTGATCGCGAATGATGTATTGTAAAATGGTGCGATCTACCGTACCCTTAATTTGGTGCAAGTGAAAAAAGCCTTGCCTGCCTTCAGTGTGTTCTGGGGTTTCCATTCTGGGTAGGGAATTGATGTAATCGGTGGCCAAATACATGCTATTTATCATCTTTCCTTTGGCATATCCTGGATGTACAATTTTTCCTTGAATCGTTACCACGGCTCCGGCAGCATTAAAATTTTCGTATTCCAATTCTCCAATTTGGCTGCCATCCATTGTATAGGCCCAATCGGCCCCAAACTTTTGGACATCAAATTTGTGGGCACCCCTTCCAATCTCTTCGTCGGGTGTAAACCCTACCCGTATTTTTCCGTGTTTGATTTCAGGGTGTTGAATAAGGTACTCCATTGCAGAAACGATTTCCGCAATGCCTGCCTTATCGTCTGCCCCCAAAAGTGAGGTGCCATCAGTGGTAATCAACGTTTTTCCTTTGTAAAACAATAAATCATCAAAATCCTTGGGCGATAAAACAATTCCTTCTTTTTCATTGAGCATGATATCCCCCCCGTCATAGTTTTTAACTATTTGTGGTCTTACATTGGCCCCTGTAAAATCGGGAGAAGTATCAAAATGGGAGATAAAGCCTACGGTAGGAACCTCGATATCCAAATTGCTTGGCAGTGTGGCCATAATATACGCATGGTCATCAATGGTTACCTCTTCCATGCCAATTTCCTTGAGTTCCTTTACCAATACATTGGCTAAGTCCCATTGTTTTTTGGTGCTCGGTGTGGTATCGGAAGTTGGGTCGCTTTCCGTATCGATGGTAACGTAACGGGTAAAGCGATTGATAAGATGGTCTGTGTTGATCATTGCGAGTAATTTGAGCACAAATTAAAGAATAAGCCCTTAAAAAGTAAGTCTTTTAATAGTATTTTTGTACCAGATTTTTCAACCGATGTACAAATTCCTGATTCGCCCTTTCCTTTTCTTATTCGACCCAGAGCGCATCCATCACTTTACATTTAAAATGATAAAAGTGCTGCACCAATTGGGATTTGGATTTTTTTTTCGCGGATGCTATCGCCTCACGCATCCAAAACTTAGAAGGGAACTTTTCGGGATCCACTTTCCAAATCCGGTGGGCCTCGCAGCAGGATTTGACAAAGATGCTAAACTCTATAAGGAATTGTCGAGTTTTGGATTTGGTTTTATAGAAATAGGAACCCTTACTCCCAAGCCCCAGGCTGGAAACCCTAAAAAGCGACTCTTTCGCTTAAGGGAAGACCAAGCACTGATCAATCGAATGGGTTTTAACAACGAAGGGGTAGAAAAGGCAGTGACTAGGTTGAAAAAGAACAAGCGTGTTATTGTAGGGGGAAATATTGGAAAAAATAAAACGACTTCAAATGAAAACGCCGCAACGGATTACCTTTTTTGTTTTGAATCCCTTTTCGAGTACGTAGATTATTTTGTGGTCAATGTTAGCTCTCCCAACACGCCCAACCTTAGAGCCCTACAGGACAAGGAGCCTCTTATGCAACTCCTGCGCACGTTGCAATTGGCCAATGCCGAAAAACCAAAATCGAAACCCATACTTTTGAAGATAGCACCCGATCTTACCGATGCACAGTTACTGGACATCATTGAAATAGTGCAGGAAACCAAGATTGATGGGGTAATTGCCACCAATACGACCCTCTCCAGGGAAGGTTTGCAGTCCCAAAACCATTCGGAAGTGGGTGGCTTAAGTGGAAAACCATTGAAAACACGCGCCACGGAGGTCATTCGTTTTTTAGCAGCGAAGAGCCAAAATGCCTTTCCCATTATTGGAGTTGGAGGGATTCACTCTGTGGATGATGCATTGGAAAAATTGGAGGCTGGGGCCTCGTTGGTACAATTGTATACAGGATTCATTTACGAAGGACCTTCTTTGGTGAAGCGGATTAACAAAGCACTGCTCAAGAAATAATTTATGTGGGAAAATTTGGCCTCTTTTTCTTTCATTTCTTTTTTGTTGGCACTTTCACCGGGACCGGATAATATTTATGTATTGACCCAATCCTTGTCGTATGGAGTAAAAAGCGGCATCGCAACCACCATGGGCTTGGTTTCAGGATGTGTGGTCCACACCACGTTGCTGGCATTTGGGGTTTCCGCAATCATTGCTGCTTCCGAAACGGCCTTGTTTGTGATCAAGATCATAGGGGCTGTTTATCTTTTTTATTTGGCCCTAAGGGTTTTCCGAAGCAACGCATCCATAGAATTGTCCGGAAAAGTACCGGGAAAAAATCAATGGGAACTTTTTAAAATTGGTTTGGTAATGAATCTGGTCAATCCCAAGGTGCTGCTCTTTTTTTTGGCTTTTTTCCCAATTTTCTTATGGGACCCAACCTCTGGGACCATCGGGCAGTTTTATTTACTGGGAGGCACTTTCATGATTATTGCATTTTTGGTCTTTTCGCTGATAGCCGTCTTGGCAGGGCGTATTTCTTCTTTTTTACTGAAATACAAAAAAATGGGACTTTTCCTGAAATGGTTGCAGATATCGGTCTTTCTGGGGATTGCCCTTTTCATTGTTCTGGGGTAAATATTTAAGTATTTTTTCATTTTAAAAGGATGTGGGCATCCTTCGGAATTTTTATCTTTACGTGATGCAAGACGTAAAGCTTATCGAATGTCCGCGCGATGCCATGCAAGGGATCAAGGAATGGATTCCGACGGAGAAAAAGGTACAGTACATTCAAGCTTTATTGCGTTGTGGGTTTGATACCATCGACTTTGGAAGCTTTGTATCGCCCAAAGCCATCCCGCAAATGCAAGATACGGCTGAAGTATTGCAGGCTCTGGACCTTTCGCAAACCGAGAGTAAATTATTGGCCATTGTGGCCAATTTACGGGGGGCCGAAAATGCTCTTGCGTTTCCCGAAATTGATTATTTGGGGTACCCTTTTTCAATTTCAGAAAACTTTCAGATGCGGAATACCCATAAAACCATTGCACAGTCTATTCAAGTTCTCGAGGAAATACTGGCCTTGGCCCAAAGTTGCCAAAAAGAGGTAGTAACTTACCTTTCGATGGGTTTTGGGAACCCCTACGGAGATCCTTGGAGTGTTGAAATAGTGGCGAGGTGGGCCGAAAGGTTATCCGATATGGGGGTCCGTACCTTATCGCTTAGCGACACGGTAGGTTCTTCAACAGCCGAGGTAATTGCATATCTTTTCTCCAATTTGATTCCACGCTATCCAAACATCGAATTTGGAGCGCACCTGCATACCACCCCAAGCAGCTGGTTTGAAAAAGTAGACGCGGCATTCAAAGGTGGCTGCCTTAGGTTCGATGGGGCCATACAAGGATTTGGTGGTTGCCCCATGGCCAAGGATGAATTGACCGGTAACATGCCCACCGAAAAAATGCTAAGCTATTTCACTACGGAAAAAATAAATACCCACATCCATACCATGGCTTTCGAAAGTGCACACAATGAAGCCTCAAAAATATTTTTAAAATACCACTAATATGATAAAATACCCCTTATTGATTGTTGTTTTGATGGTTGCCCTATCCTGTAAGGTTTCCCTGCATGTTAATGATGATAAAGTAAAGGACGATGGCGCGATTACCTTCAAATTTGTACAAATCAACGATGTCTATGAAATCGCCCCACTTGGTGGTGGAAAATATGGAGGAATGGCACGCGTGGCCCATGTGGTAGATTCGATAAAGACGAAGGAGCCCAACACCTTTCTTTTTTTGGCAGGCGATTTTTTGAATCCCTCCTTATTGGGAACCATCAAATACCAAGGCGAACGGATTTATGGAAAACAAATGGTGGAAGTGATGAATGCCATGGGCTTTGAATTGGTCACTTTTGGAAACCACGAATTCGATATTAGCATGGAGGCGCTCCAAGACCGAATGGATGAGTCCAATTTTTATTGGACTTCCGCCAATTGCTTTCAACAGTTGGAAGACGGTCCTCGTTCTTTCCATTTCGTAAGGGGAGGAGATACCATCCCAGTCCCCGAAACCTATACCCTGCACCTTTCCGATAAGGATAGTACCCAAGTGGATATCGGTTTCTTTAGTGTTACCCTGCCTTCAAACCCTAGGGATTTTGTGTATTATGGCGACGTATTTTTGGAAGCAGGAAGTGCGTATACTTCATTGCAAATGCAACAGGTCGATATCATCATGGGGCTTACTCATGTTGCGATAGACGAAGATGTGGAATTGGCGAAGCGTTTTCCCAAAATTTCGTTCATAATGGGAGGACACGAACACAACAACATGTTAGTGGAATCTGGCAATGCCAAGATTGCTAAAGCCGATGCCAATGCCAAGACCATTTACATCCATACCTTTACTTTCAATAAAAAAACGAACTTCCTGAAAATTGATTCGGAATTGTTTCCCATTGATGACAGAATTACCGAAAAGCCCTCCGTAAAAGCCATTGTCGACAAGTGGGAATCGATTTTGAACACCCAAATTAAGGAAGTGGTGGAAAACCCCAACGAAATTGTGTACCATGCCGAGATTCCATTAGACGGTACGGACAGTGCCAGTAGGGGTATTCAAACCAATTTGGGGAGCATCATTACCCAAGCTATGTATTGGTCGTTCGACGAACCAGTCGATGCTGCATTGGTAAATGGGGGTTCCATCCGCTTGGACGATATGCTTTCGGGCAACGTGACCAGTTTGGACATTTTTCGGGTATTGCCTTTCGGGGGCAGTGTGGTGCGTGCCGATGTTACCGGCAAATTGCTGAAAGAGGTTTTGGATTATGGGCTGGCCCAGCGTGGTGAAGGGGCCTACCTGCAACGCTATAATTTTACCCGCGCTGAGGATGGCTCATGGTTATTGGAAGGTCATCCCATAGACGAAGCCAAAATCTATAAGATTGCCTTTAGTGATTTTTTGTTGAAGGGATATGACATTCCTTTCTTGAAACCGGACAATAAAGGAGTCATCAATGTTTATCACCCAAATGAAAACGAACCTGCTCACGATATTAGAAAAGCAGTTATTGTATATCTTAAATCCTTAAAGAAATGAAGAAAATCCTGAAATACATTTTAATCATTGCTCTGGTAGCTTTGGTGGTCATCCAATTCATCCGCCCTGAAAAAAATGAAGGCGGCTATGAAAGTGTGAATGCCTTTTTGGAAGAAACCAAACCTTCTTCCGAAGTCGCGGCTTTATTGAAAAGCCATTGTTACGACTGCCATAGCAACCAAACCGTCTATCCCTGGTATGCTGAAGTGGCCCCATTTTCATTTTGGTTGGCCGATCATGTGAAAGATGGGAAGAAGCATTTCAACGTTTCCGATTGGGCACAGTATTCCGCCAAGCGGAAAGACCACAAGCTTGAAGAATTGGTGGAGGAAGTAGAACAGGGTGAAATGCCCTTGCCCTCTTATACTTGGATGCATGGAAATTTGTCGAAAGAAGAACAAAAACTCATGATGCAATGGGCGCAGGTAGCCCGGCTTCAGTATAAAATGGAGTTGGAGCAACTGGAAGATTAGCCATGTTTGGCATTGATTGCTGAATGCGATTTGAATTTATGGCAAGTGTATTTCAACAAATAGTTGTATATTTGCACGCAATTAAATAATAATCGCTTCCGTACTTCGAAGCCTAATTTAATTGCGATGACTGCACACGAAAACAAAATTCTAGGAGAAGGCTTAACGTACGACGATGTTCTTTTGGTACCTGCTTATTCGGAAGTATTGCCAAGGGAAGTTTCCATTGCCACCAAGTTCAGTAAAAATATTTCGTTGAACGTACCGGTAGTTTCGGCCGCCATGGATACCGTAACCGAAAGTGCCATGGCCATTGCCATGGCTCGTGAAGGAGGAATTGGGGTCTTACATAAAAACATGACTATCGAGCAACAGGCTGCTGAGGTTCGAAGGGTAAAACGAGCGGAAAGCGGGATGATCCAAGATCCGGTGACCCTAAAAAAGACCAATACGGTTGGTGACGCCCAAAATACCATGCGTGAGTACAGCATTGGGGGCATTCCGATTGTAGACAACCAACACAAACTTATTGGTATTGTGACCAACAGGGACCTGCGTTTTGAGAAAAATTTCAACAGAAAGCTTGAAGAAGTCATGACGGCTACCAATCTTGTTACTGTTGGAAAAGGCACTTCGTTGAAAGATGCTGAAATCATTCTTCAGGAAAATAAAATAGAAAAACTGCCCGTGGTGGCAGACGATGGTACCCTCCTGGGGTTGATTACCTTTAGGGACATCACCAAGCTTACCCAAAAACCCATTGCCAACAAGGATGCTTTAGGAAGGCTTCGTGTTGCTGCTGCCATTGGTGTTACCGCTGATGCCTTGGATAGGGCAGAGGCATTGGTAAACGCACAGGTAGATGCGGTAATCATTGATACCGCTCATGGGCATACCAAAGGAGTGGTTGCCATATTAAAAGAAGTAAAGAAAAAATTCCCCGGATTGGACGTGGTGGTTGGCAACATTGCCACAGGAGAAGCTGCCAAATACCTTGTTGAGGCTGGTGCCGATGCCGTGAAAGTAGGGATTGGTCCGGGTTCTATTTGTACCACGCGCGTAGTAGCTGGGGTTGGTTTCCCACAATTTTCTGCAGTTCTGGAAGTAGCTGCTGCGATCAAAGGTTCTGGAGTTCCGGTGATTGCCGATGGTGGCATCCGTTATACCGGAGACATTCCCAAAGCCATTGCAGCAGGGGCAGACAGTGTAATGTTGGGCTCGTTGTTGGCGGGCACCAAGGAATCGCCAGGTGAGACCATTATTTACGAAGGGCGGAAATTTAAATCCTACCGCGGCATGGGCAGTGTTGAAGCCATGAAACAAGGTTCCAAAGACCGTTATTTTCAAGATGTGGAGGACGATATCAAAAAGTTGGTTCCCGAGGGCATCGTAGGACGGGTACCCTACAAAGGCGATTTGGTGGAAAGCATGACCCAATTCATTGGCGGTCTTCGTGCCGGAATGGGTTACTGTGGTGCCAAGGATATTGAAACCTTAAAAGCAACCGGAAAGTTTGTGAAAATAACTGCGGCAGGGATTCATGAAAGTCACCCGCATGATGTAACCATCACCAAGGAAGCTCCTAATTATTCAAGATAAAAAAAAGCTCCATTTGGAGCTTTTATTATTGTTTTGGGAAAACAAATTTTTATTCTTCCTGTTTCACTTCGATCCCCATTTCTTTGAGCACCGCCAGGGTTAGGTCAAAACGGTTGTCGATGTAGACCACATTATTGTCACGGCGCAAAACTTGGGTATAGGCTTCAGCTTGTGCCACTTTTTCTAGGGCTCCCCCAACTTTATCGTATAGGGGCTGCATGAATTCCTCTTGTTTTAAAACAATGAGTTGGTTGCCGTTTTGTTGGAATTTGTTGAGATCGTCTTCCATGGAAATCAACGAATCCTGACGTTCTTTCTTCTGCTTAATGGTAAGTAAAGCCTCGTCTTCCTTAAATTTTCCAACCGCTGTTTGATACGCGGTCATTTTTTGGTCAAACTGTTTCTGTAGGTCGCCTGTGTAGGTTTCGACTTGCTTTTGGACATCGACCAGTTCGGGCATTTTACTTAAAATGAAGTCAATGTCTATAGTTCCCACTTTGGTTTGGGCAAAGCCAGACATGCAGATAAACAGAAAAAGGATGTTGAAGTATTTCATGATAGTGTATTTTCTTGGCGCAATTATAAGGTAAATTTAGGGATATTGAAAAAAATTAAGAAGTTGTTAATACTTTAATTTTCCGGAAAGTAACGTTGTCCGCGATGGGGTTTTAGGATTTCGCGTAAGTGCATTACCTGTTCATTGGGCACAATCATAAAGGCCATGTAGTGCCCATCAACAATCTTTGAAGTACCTGTGGTTACGGTCTCCAAGCATTCAGAAATGGCAAATTCTCCCACATGCTTTTCATGGTGCTTTGCAATAGCTTCGGCATTGGGCCCATAAAAGTCCCAGATCATTTTTACAGATTCCATCCGTGTTGCATTTTACAGTGAAAAGTTTTTCGTCTTTCAACCCTTTACCCAAATGGGTCAAATGGTTTAATTCACCACAAAAAACCTTCCCTTAAAAAAACATTCCTTGGCAGCTAAGGCGACGCAAGGTAGCAAAAAAGCTCATTCTTTTATGATAACGTTCTGTTAACCCACTTGTGAAAGGTTATGTTTTTATTATTTTTGCGGTGCTTTTAAATAATCTTAACCATGAAGAAAATCCTTTTGCTTAGTTTTTTGGCTTTGATAGCTTCCACTTCGGTTTTTTCCCAAAAGAAGCACGATGTGCTGTTAACCATAGACGACAAGCCAATCTATGCCAAAGAGTTTGAAGCCATTTACAAAAAGAACCTCGACTTGGTGCAGGACGAAGAGCAAAAATCCATCGACGGTTACCTCAAGCTGTTCATTGATTATAAACTGAAGGTAGCTGAAGGGTATGCACAAGGTTTGGACCAAAAGGAAACCTACATCGGTGATTTTTCGCGTTATGAAGAACAATTGTCCAGGAATTACCTTTTTGAAGGTAAAGTTACTTCTGACATGGTGGAGGAAGCTTACAGCCGAAGCCTCGAACAAATTAACGCTTCCCATATTCTCATTACGTGTGGGTGGGATGCCTTTCCGCAGGATACTTTAGCAGCTTATAACAAAATAAAGACGCTTCGGGAACGGGCCTTGAAAGGGGAAGATTTTGCCACCTTGGCAAAAAACAACTCAGAAGACCCAGGAGGGAAGCAAAATGGAGGGGAATTGGGTTACTTTAGTGTATTCGACATGGTATACCCTTTTGAAAATGCAGCGTACAATACACCGGTAGGTGAAATTTCAGAAATTGTTCGCACCCAATTTGGTTACCACATCATTAAAGTAAACGAACGTCGAAAAACCCATCCCCCTATTGTTGTTTCGCACATCATGATTGTGGATCGAAAGGATTCCACAAACTTCAATGCCGAAGAGCGCATCAATGAGATTTATGGGCTTTTAAAGCAGGGAGAATCTTTTGAAGAATTGGCCAAAAAATATTCCGACGACCGAAATACCGCCCTTAATGGCGGACGCTTAAGGCCTTTTACCAAAGGGGAACTCAAAGCCCAGTCGTTTGAGGACACTGCTTTTTCCTTGCAAAACCCCGGAGACATTTCAGAACCTATTAAGACAAAGTTTGGTTGGCACATCATTCGGCTTGAGGAGAAAATGGACATGCCTCCTTTGGACGAAGTGCGTGAAAAGTTTGAGCGCAAGATTAAAGATGGTGATCGCGCCAAAGTTATCGTTAGCACCGTTAATGACAAAATAAAACACAAATTTGGGTTTCAGGGGTACGGCTATCTTCCGTTCTTCCAAAATTTCGTAACGGATAGCATTCTTAAAAAAAGATGGACCTATGAACCGCTTTCACCAAAAGAAAACAAGACCCTATTTACTATTGGGGACAAAGACTATCATTACAATGATTTTGCAGCGTATCTGGCAAAAAGACAGAATACGATTAGACCTTATCGTGATAAAATTACGGTCATTAAAATGCTCTATGATGAGTATGAAACGATGTCCCTTAAAAACTTTTACCGAGAAAATTTGGAAAAGGAAAACCCGGAGTATGCCTCTATTATCAACGAATACCGGGATGGATTATTAATTTTTGAAGTGATGGAAAAGAACGTTTGGGGAAAAGCAAAGGAAGATACCCTTGCACAACAACGTTATTTCGAAAACCACCGGCAGGATTACCAATGGAAGGAACGCATAAAGGGAGCAATTTATAGGACTTCCAACAAAGACGATTTGAACCAAGTAATGGATCTATTGAAGGAAAACAAGACCGGTGATGAAATTAAAAAACTCCTGAATACTGAAAATGTTAAGGTTCTGGTAACCAGTGGCACTTTTCAGACTGGGGCCAATGAATTGCCGGCAGGATATCAATTAAAAGTTGGGCAATCCAAAATATTTGAGGAAAATGGCTCGTTTACCATCGTAGAAGGAACGGAACTCCTTCCTCCAGGCCCCATGGAATTTGAGGAGGTAAAGGGAAGGGTTCTTACCGATTACCAAAATCTATTGGAAAAGGAATGGATGGAACAATTGCGGAATAAGTATACGGTTGAAGTGAACCAAAAAACACTCAAAAAAATCAAAAAAGAGCTAGGCTCCTAAATGAAGCAAATTGCGTGGCTTTTACTACTCTTACTGGCGGGTTCCTGTTCGTATTTTAAACAGGAAAGCCTCCAGAAACCTGTGGCTAGGGTCAACAATTCGTACCTATACGAAGAAGATCTAAAGCCCTTGCAGGAACAAATTGCCAGTAAGGAAGACAGCGCCCAATTGGTGAGTAATTTTATCAATAGATGGGCCACGCAACAATTGTTGATCAATCAAGCAAACATCAACCTTCCACAAGCCCAGTTGTCCGAATTTGAGAAATTGGTGGAGCAGTACAGAATCGATTTATATACGGAAGCCTACAAGAGTAGTATTGTGGCCCAGCAATTGGACAGCACTATCAGCAAAGCCGAGTTGCTGACCTATTACGAGCTTAACAAGGAAAATTTTAAACTCAATGACGAACTCTTGAAACTTCGTTACATCCAAGTAACCCCCAATTTTGCAAACTTGAATAAGCTCGTGGAGCATTTCAAGCGTTTCAACATGGAAGACCAAGACCGATTGAATGAATGGAGCATTCAATTTAAATCCTTCAGTCTCAATGATTCCACTTGGGTAAAAAAAGAGCATCTCGTGCAAAGCCTCCCCATAGTGTTGGAAGCTGGCGAGCATGTGTTAAAAAAAAGCAATTTTACGCAACTGCAAGATTCATTAGGAGTATATTTGGTGAAAATCGAAGACGTACTGGCGCGCAACGATATTGCCCCGTTACCCTATGTGGAACCAACGATACGACAAATCATTTTGAACAAACGAAAGCAAGAGCTAACAAAGAAACTTGAAAAGGACATTACCAAAGATGCAATTAGAAACAATACTTTTGAAATTTACCCGCAACACTAAATGGGCCATCTTCATCATTACTTTCTGTGTGGTGAGTATTCGAGCGCAACAGGTGGTTATCGATAGTACCAACGTCATTAAGGATGTGGCATCCACTCTAGCAGTTAAAAAAGATAGCGTAAAGCCATTCAAGCGTTTTAAGGCCGAAGGGGTTGCCGCAGTAATAGGAGAGTATGTGGTTTTGGATAGCGATATCGACAAAAGTTATCTGGAACTGCAACAACAAGGTATTTCCATTGAAGGAGTAACCCGCTGCCAATTATTGGGCAAATTGATGGAAGACAAGCTTTATGCCCATCAGGCCAAGATCGACAGTATTGAAGTTTCAGATGCCGAAATTACCTCCCGCATCGAACAGCAATTGGCCTACATCATCGAGCAATTTGGTGGCGACGAAGAAAAGGTTGCCATTTTTTACAAAAAAGACAACATCGAGGAATTGCGACAAGAACTTTTCCAAACCAACAAAATTATTTTCCTGGCCAATCAAATGCAGCAAAAGGTAGTGGAAAACGTTGAAGTTACCCCAGAGGAGGTGCGTCAGTTTTTCTTTTCCATACCCGAAGATGATCGCCCTGTATTTAGTGCCGAAGTGGAAGTAGCTCAAATTGTGATCGAACCCAAAATAACCGAAGAGGCGAAACTCAAGGTCATCGATCGCCTCAATGAAATGCGTCAGGACATTATTGAAAACGGGGCCAGTTTTTCAACCAAGGCCGTGCTGTATTCCAAAGACCCTGGTTCGGCTTCCAAGGGGGGGCTCATTCAGGGCATCAAAAGGAGTTCTCCTTTTGCCAAAGAATTTAAGGATGTAGCTTTTTCTCTTTTGGAAGGTGAAGTAAGTGAACCATTTGAAACCGAGTTTGGTTTTCATATTTTGAAAGTCGATAAAGTACGCGGACAGGAAATCGACGTAAGGCATATCTTGCTTTTTCCTGAAGTTTCACAAGATGTTATCGATCAGGCAAAGGCCAAAATAGATTCCATTCGCTCCGAAATTACTGCTGGCAGGATTACATTTGCTGAAGCGGCTAGGAAATTTTCCGACGAAAAGGAAACCCGCAACAATGGAGGTCAATTGGTAAACCCCGTTACGTTGGACACCCATTTCGATCTTACCAAAATGGACCCCACCTTAAGCGCTCAGGTATACAACCTTAAAAACGATGAGATGTCGCCAGTTTTAACCGACCGCGATTTTACGGGAAAAAGTAGTTTCAAGATCCTAACGGTGACCAATAGGTATCCGGAACACCCCGCCGATTTTATCAATGACTACGAAAAAATCAAGGATTTGGCCCTCAAGGAAAAACAGATAAAAGCCATAGGAGATTGGCAAAACAAAAAAATAAAGGATACCTATGTAAGTGTGAATGCTGATTATAGGGATTGTGAATTTTCCAGTAATTGGCTGAAAGAATAAATTTTAAAACAAAATCTATGTCTGATGTTACCGCAGTGAAACAACTTGTTTCCAAATACAATGCCTTAACCCAGGAAATCAAGAAAGTAATAGTAGGACAGGATGATGTTGTAGAACAGGTATTGCTTTCCATTTTTTCGGGAGGCCATGCATTGCTCATCGGGGTTCCGGGACTTGCAAAAACCTTATTGGTGAATACCGTTGCGCAAGCTTTGGGCCTTCAATTCAAACGAATCCAGTTTACACCCGATTTGATGCCGAGTGACATTCTTGGTTCTGAAATATTGGATAACAACCGGGAGTTTAAATTCATCAAGGGCCCCATTTTTGCGAACATTATTCTTGCCGATGAAATCAACCGAACACCTCCAAAAACCCAAGCAGCTTTGTTGGAAGCCATGCAGGAACGTGCGGTAACCGTAGCTGGACATCACTATAAATTGGATTTGCCTTATTTTGTGCTTGCCACCCAAAACCCCATTGAGCAAGAAGGAACGTATCCCTTACCAGAAGCGCAATTGGATCGTTTTATGTTCGCGATCAATTTGGAGTATCCAAGTTTTGCAGAAGAAGTTGAAGTGGTAAAAACCACTACAACTGATAATTTTGTTACGGTAAACCCCCTCTTTTCAGCACAGGAAATTATTGATTACCAACACTTAATTCGAAGGGTTCCCGTGGCCGATAACGTTGTGGAATATGCGGTTACTATGGTAGGAAAGTCCCGTCCCAATACCCAAGCCGCTAACGAAACAGTGAACAATTATGTAGATTGGGGTGCGGGTCCGCGCGCTTCCCAAAACCTAATACTTGCCGCGAAAGCTCATGCTGCGTTGCATGGTAAGTTTTCTCCCGATATAGAAGATGTTCAAAAAGTAGCCCTTGGGGTACTACGTCATCGTTTGATAAAGAACTACAAAGCGGAAGCCGAAGGACTCAGCATAGAAACAATCATAAAAGGACTTTTTTAGTTATAAGTTGGTTTTGCTTACCTTCGTTTTGTTGAACCAATCAACTTGAAGATCAATTACTCCCAACGCATTTTTGGATTGGACGTTATGCGTGCCATGGCCATTCTTTTTGTGGTATGCTCACATTCGCTTTGGGTTTTTCCTAGCCAAACTGGAAGCTTCCAAACCTTGTTACGATTTGCCGGATTTTTAGGGGTCGAGGTTTTTTTTGTGCTCAGCGGATTTTTAATAGGGAATCTTTTATTCAAATTATTTACCGCTCCCAATTTTAGCCCCAAAAAACTGGGCTATTTTCTTGTGCGGCGCTGGTTTCGCACTTTTCCCAATTATTATCTCGCTCTTATTCTCAACATTGTTATCGTATGGTATTTGGGAAGGGAATTGCCCGAAACCCTGGGCAGGTATTTCTTTTTTCTGCAGAATACTACTTTTGGGATGGATATTTTTTTTACCGAATCGTGGAGTCTTCCAATAGAGGAATTTGCCTACCTCCTGGGCCCCATACTCTTGTATGCGTTGCTTTTACTAAAAATTCCCTTTTCACGGAAGATAGTGTTTCTGGTCATTACCCTTTTAGTCCTTATATTTTTTTTGGGAAGCAAAATCATCTACCAGTTAAACCACGGAGAAACCACTATGGATTTTTGGAACATCCATCTTAAAGCGGTCGTACTTTACAGAGTCGATTCTATTTATTACGGAGTGTTGGCAGCTTATCTGTACAATGTTTTTCCAAAACTTTGGGAACGTCATAAAACCACTATGTTTTTGGCTTCCATTGTGATGTTTTTAGGATTGCATTTGGGTGTGACAAAGCTTTCCGATGCTGTCGAAATAGGCTCTTGGATGATGAATGTATGGTACCTTCCCTGTTGTTCCTTGAGCATAGCCTTGTCCCTTCCCTTTTTTTCAACTTGGAAAAAAACTACAGGGTGGAGTTTGAAGAGCATTACCTTTATTAGCCTGATTTCCTATTCCATGTACCTGCTGCATTATTCGATCGTCCTTCAATTGATGCATTATTTTATTGGGTTGCAAGAAGGTTCCTGGGGCTATCAAGTTGTCTTTTCAATAGGTTATATGACGGTAACAGTATTGTGTTCCTATTTACTGTATCGATGGTACGAAAAACCGTTGATGAATTTGAGAGACCACAGCAAGGTGAAAAAGTGGTTTGTGATCTAATAATTCATAAACCTTTAAAAAAATACCATAAAAATCTTCATTTCAATAAAAAATAAATATTAAAAGGCGTATTCTTTGAAATATATTTATTAAATAAGCTAAAACACTGATTTATTTTTAAGCTTCGTTAAAATTTCGTAATTTTGCAACACTTCAAAAACGACTCAATTATGGCATTCGATTTCGACATGATTAAAAAGGTTTACAGTCAGATTCCAGCACGCGTGGATAAGGCTCGGGAAATCACCGGAAAACCTTTAACCTTATCTGAAAAAATTCTTTACAGTCACTTATGGGAGGCTACCCCAACCCATGCTTATGTTAGGGGAAAGGATTATGTTGATTTTGCCCCAGACAGGGTTGCTTGCCAAGATGCAACCGCTCAAATGGCTCTCTTACAATTCATGCAGGCCGGGAAATCCAAGGTAGCGGTTCCAACTACGGTGCACTGCGATCATTTGATTCAGGCTAAAGTGGGCGCGGAACAGGATTTGAAAACGGCCCTGTCTACGAGTAACGAAGTGTTTCATTTTTTAGAGTCCGTTTCCAATAAGTACGGCATCGGATTCTGGAAGCCCGGAGCAGGGATTATCCATCAAGTAGTTCTGGAAAATTATGCATTTCCGGGCGGAATGATGATTGGTACCGATTCCCATACGGTAAATGCTGGCGGACTCGGAATGGTTGCAATAGGCGTAGGAGGGGCCGATGCCGTTGATGTTATGGCAGGAATGGCATGGGAACTTAAATTCCCAAAATTGATTGGTGTACGTTTAACTGGAAAACTTTCGGGATGGACCGCCCCAAAGGATGTGATTTTGAAGGTTGCAGAAATTTTGACCGTTAAAGGAGGAACTGGCGCCATTGTGGAATACTTTGGACCCGGTGCAAAAGCGATGTCGTGTACCGGAAAAGGGACTATTTGTAATATGGGGGCTGAAATAGGTGCCACTACCTCTACGTTTGGATACGATGAATCCATGGAACGTTACTTAAGAGCCACCGACCGTGCCCAAATAGCCGACGAGGCCAATAAAATTAAAGCCTACCTTACTGCTGATCCTGAGGTATATGCCAACCCCGAACAGTATTTCGATCAAGTAATCGATATCAACCTTACAGAATTATTGCCCCATTTGAATGGACCTTTTACTCCCGACCTGGCCACTCCAGTAGGAACCATGCATGATAAGGCCATAAAAAATGACTGGCCTCTTAAAGTAGAATGGGGATTGATAGGCTCCTGCACCAACTCTTCCTATGAGGATTTGTCTAGGGCTTCTTCCATTGCACAACAGGCATTGGATAAAAAGTTAAAAACCAAAGCCGAATTTGGGATTAATCCTGGATCGGAACAGGTTCGTTACACCGCTGAAAGGGACGGGATTTTGCAAATATTCGAAAAACTTGAGGCAAAAATATTTACCAACGCCTGTGGACCATGTATTGGTCAATGGGCACGTTACGAAGATCCAAAAAATGCCCCAAAAAATTCAATTGTTCACTCCTTCAACAGAAATTTTGCCAAAAGGGCCGATGGCAATCCCAACACCCATGCATTTGTGGCGTCTCCTGAGCTAACAGCTGCTATTGCTATTGCCGGACGATTGGATTTTAATCCGCTTACCGATAGCTTAATCAACGAGGAAGGCGATGAAGTAATGTTAGACGAGCCAACAGGATGGGAATTGCCTCCAAAAGGTTTTGAGGTTAAAGACAATGGGTATTTGGAACCCGTAGCCGATGGAAGCCATGTAGTGGTGAAAGTAGATCCTAATTCGGAACGATTGCAATTACTGGAGCCTTTTGTGCCTATTCAAAACAGTGATTTGCAAGGCATGAAATTATTGATCAAAGCCTATGGAAAATGCACGACTGATCATATTTCCATGGCGGGACCTTGGTTGCGTTTTAGAGGGCATTTGGATAACATCTCCAATAACTGTTTGATTGGTGCCGTGAATGCCTTCAACATGAAAACCAACTTGGTGAAAAACCAACTTACAGGCGATTACGAAGGCGTCCCCGATGCCCAACGTGCCTATAAGGCCAAGGGCATTAAAACCATCGTCGTTGGCGATCACAACTATGGAGAAGGTTCTTCCCGTGAGCATGCAGCTATGGAACCCCGTTTTTTGGGCGTTGCCGTAGTACTGGTAAAATCCTTTGCCCGTATCCATGAAACCAACTTGAAAAAACAAGGAATGTTGGGGATTACCTTTGCCAATGAAAAGGATTACGATTTGATTCAGGAAGACGATACGTTCAACTTTGTTGATATTGCCGATTTTGCTCCTGATAAGCAACTTACTATCGAAGTGATTCACAAGGATGGAAGCAAGGATATCATTAAGGCAAACCATTCCTATAACGATGCTCAAATAGCTTGGTTTCGGGAGGGGTCTGCCTTGAATTTAATTAAAAAGCAGAATGCTTAAATTATGGAATAGTATAATGAAAACCCTTACTCCCCGTAAGGGTTTTTTTATTTCCTCTTTTCCAAAAAAGCCTCCACCTTCGCAATATCCTCCTTCGAAGTCAAATCGGGGACATGCTCCTTTACTGGGATTCCTTTTACCAAAATACCTGCTTTCACCATTGCTAAAATGGCGTTGGGTAATTCCTTTTCTTGTCGGGCAGGGTGCAGGGGGCAATCCCGCAAATAAGTAAAAGCATCCCTGCCATGAAGTTTCCAAAGATTCATGCTCACCCTAAGCACACCTTGGGTATCCCGGTAATTTTCGGCTACTGCCTCAGTAGGTTTTTCAATTATGTCTCGCAAATAACCCTCTTGGTTTTGTATTACGAGCGCGAAGGAAAGAATGCGTTCTTTCTGAAATTCCAGTCCGTCCCTATCATAACTAATGAAGGCATTGGGTGTTTTTTCGGTTCGAAGCAATTCCAATGCCCTTACTGAATACAGGTTATCACTATTGCACACCACGAAACACTCATTTCTCAATTGAGGAAATTGCTCAAGGGTTTGCAACACTGCATCGGCGGTACCCAAGGGCTTTTCCCGTCCTTCAGGGATATTTTGGTGCGCAAAGGATAACTTCAACCCGGGTATTGGGTTGTTTATAAGATAGTCTTTAAAGGCATTGGCTTCTTTCCCAACCACCAAAATTACTTTTGTATAACCGGCCTTTTTGGCATTTTGCAACAAATATTCAATCACGGGCTTTTGACTTTTCCCCAAGGGGAGCAATGCTTTTCCTTTAAAATCATGAGTATCCTCTAGCGATTGTTTCATGCGGGAAGAAGCCCCAGCGGCCAATATGATTAAGGTATTATGCATCATGGTGACAACTACCGTTACTAATCTTTACAGGATAGGCTTTTTTGGCTCCAGCTTTCATAAACGCTTGAATAATATCAACTTCGCTTTCTTTGGGAGCCAAAACTACTGCGCAACCACCACCTCCCGAACCCACAATTTTTCCACCATATGCTCCTGCTGTTTGTGCCGCTTCCAGCATGGCATCAATTTTAGGATGGGAGACCAATAATTTATTTTTTAATACGTCGTGGTGATGTGTCATCAATACTCCCATTTTTTTGGCATCAGGCTTAGGTTGTTGAAACTCGGCCAATGCTGTTTGGGTGAGGTAGTGATTAGTGACCGCAGCATCAAAATAAGGGAAAAGGTGAGGGCCTAAAATAGATTCGTATTTTGGGATATCTTCCACTGTTGCCTTGTGAATGTTAAAATTGGGTTGTTGAAAAAGGATTTTTTCTATAGCTTTTTCCGCAAGTTCACGAGTGTTTTTAAGCGTTCCAAGGGTTTCCTTTGCAATCCCCGATTCTGCCAAAATCATTGTTTCCAGTTTGCTCCCAAGGATTGAGTATGTGTCATTTTGGGTGTTTAAAAAGATACTATTTCCTATGGCAATGGTATACTGATCCATTTTTCCGCCTGGGGAATGGTGCTCTACCACTTCGGCTTCATAAGCCATTTTTGCAATCAGATCAGGTGTTATCTTTTGGTTGCATCCAAAAGCCTTCAGCAGGAGATGTATCCATCCCACCACCAAGGCAGAGGAACTGGAAACCCCTGCGTTTATAGGAATATCGCTAGTGAGGGTTACCGTAAGCCCTTCCGAAGGAACACATCCATGGCGCCTTGCTACCCGCAGCCCAGCCACGAAAAAATCGATTGGCTTTTCGGATTTTTGCTGTTCTGGATCTATATAAATAATCCGGGTTTGTCCTACATCGGGCAGTACCATTTCAAAATACTCTTTTCCGTTGGGAATAGCCCTAAATGCCATATAGCGATTAATGGCACAGGCAATAATGGGCAACCCCAAATAATCTTGATGATCGCCAAAAAGACAAACCCTACCTGGTGCACGCACTGCAATTTTTTTCACTCTTGAAGGGAAGTCATTTAATAGTGGTCTTTCATCCAATTGTAGGGGAGTCGTTTTACCCAGTTACCACGGGTAAAATCGGGGAAATCCTGCACTTCACCTCCATTGGCAATAGAAACCTCCGAAAGCGGGGTTACGGCACTCCAGGCAGCTGCATCGTAAGCATCCAATGGCGGAGCGATGTTCTTTTTGGCACTTTCCACAAAGGCTTGCAATACAAAAAAGTCCATCCCACCGTGACCCGATCCTTCGGCCGTTTCGGCATATTTTTTCCATAAAGGATGATCGTATTGTTCCAGCCATTTAGTGGCTTCATCCCATTGATGGGGCTTTTCGGTCTTGTCTTCAATATAGATACGGTTGCCATCCACTTCCCAAATCCCTTCACTGCCTTGCACCCTAAAACCCAACGAATAGGGGCGTGGCGAGTTGCAATCATGGGTCACGATAATGGTCTCGCCATTGTAGGTTTCAATCATGGAAGTAATGATATCCCCCTGTTTAAATTTCAGTTTTGCATTGGGGTGTTTTTCACCGCCCACCTTGACAATGTAATTATGGAGCCCAACCCCTTTGGTGGCCATCGAGGAAATGCGCATCAGTCGGTTCCCTCTGTTTATATTACTCATTACAGCAATAGGCCCTAAACCATGGGTGGGGTAGACATCGGCATTTCGCAGCAGGGAATGTTGGGTACGCCAAGCCGATTCGGAGATACCTTTTTCGCCAAATTCGGCACCTCTTCCGTACGGAGTTTTCCCATCGTTGAATTTTACAAAACGCAAGTCGTGCTGGTAACCGCACCGAAAATGCAGTAATTCACCAAAAAGATTTTGACGTACCATGTTGAGGACCGCCATGATATCCCTACGGTAGCATACATTTTCCAGAATCATTAAATGGCTTCCAGTTTCTTCGTGGGTATTCACCAAATCCCAACATTCTTCCATGGTATTGGCCGCCGAAACTTCGACCCCAGTAAATTTTCCTGCTTTCATGGCGTCTACGGCCATTCGGGTATGCCATAGCCAGGGAGTTGCAATAATAACGGCCTCCACTTCTTGGAGGTCCAGGAGATTTCGGTAATCATACTCATCTTTTCCAAATACTTTGGGCTTTGGCATGCCCGCTTTTTGGATCAAATCGAGTGCAATGCCATTTCGGCGTTCATCGATATCACAAATGGCCGTTATTACACAGTCGTTTCGATAGAGAATGTTCTGCAAATGATTGGTACCGCGAAGTCCAACTCCAATAAGCCCAATTTTAAGGGGGTTGTCCGACCCCTCCAAATTTCCTGCAAAAGAAAGATGCGGTGAAATAGCGATTCCGGCTCCTACAAGAGCGGATTGTTTCATAAAAATCCTACGATTGCCCATGGGTAAATATTTTTCATAAAAATAACTTTTTTATTGCTGTAATTAGAATTGAGCCCAGCAATTGTAAGCCTTTAATGTAAGATTCGACCGAATTACCAATCAACCTTATAAAATTAATAAGATGGATACCTTATGGTTTTTCGAAGATGTCAATCTATTTCAAATTCTTTGCCCACATAAATTCAAGGCATACAAGGAAACCCATCACTTTAACCGCTACCACAAACAGGATTATATCTATTTCGAAAAAGATTCGTCCAATAAGGTATATCTTATTGAAAAAGGGAAAGTTAAGATTGGCCATTACACGGAAGATGGTAAGGAAGTGGTTAAGGCCATCCTAACAAAAGGGGAATTGTTTGGAGAGAAGGCCATCCTCGGGGAAGTAAAGCGGGACGAGTTTGCCATGGCGTTGGACAACCAAACATCGGTTTGCCCAATTGGGGTGGAAACCATGCATGAATTGATGCGGGACAACAAATCGTTTAGCTTTAGGGTCTATAAATTGATTGGCTTTCGGATTAAAAAACTCGAACGACGTTTAGAACTGATTCTTTTCAAGGATGCGAGGACACGCGTGGAAGAATTTTTGAAGGAATTGGCCAAAGATTATGGGTATTGTTGTCCCATAACTGGTGAAACCATAGTTAAACACCCCTATACGCAGAAAGAAATTGCGACTTTGATTGGTACTTCGCGTCCAACCTTCAATGCCATCATGAATGAATTTAAGGAGGAACAGAAAATAGATTTCCACCGACATGAAATTCGTTTGAAATTTTCTGCCTAATGTAAGCCAGCTTACATTTTAATGCAATCACAGGTGTTAGTTTTGGAGAAAATTCTAAAACTAAGCACTATGAAAAAGATTGAATGGGGAATCATTTCCCTAACCCTGTTTTTAACATCCTGTAGTTCGGACGATGCTACGCCAAAGGACACTACTTCTACATTGAACTTAACCTTTAGCGGATTGGAAGATTTAGGTCCCAATTACCGCTATGAAGGATGGGTATTGGTTGACGGTGCCCCTGTTTCAACCGGAGTTTTTTCGGTAAACGCCAACGGTATTTTATCGCAGAGCAATTTTGAAGTACCCACCGACGCACTGGAAATGGCCACAAAATTTATACTGACCATAGAACCCAATCCAGATCCCGATTCAAACCCTTCTGCACAAAAGTATCTGGCAGGCGATTTTAATCAGGATAGCGCGGCGGTGTCTACCGATGTTGCACCTGCTGTTGGGGATTTTTCGATGGTTTCGGGCGATTTTTTCCTTCGAACCCCTACCGACGAGGCCGAAGGGGACCCTAACAATGGTAACGATCAAAACGGTGTCTGGTTTGGACAACCCGGGACGCCCCCTACTGCCTCGCTAAACCTGCCAGACCTTCCTGAAGGTTGGATCTATGAAGGTTGGGTTGTAGGAGATTCAGGACCACTTTCAACTGGAAGGTTTTCCAACGGTGCGATGATGGATGAAAATGCTGGTTTGGCCTCTAGTTTTGGAGGCACTGAAAAGTTAGGCCCCATGTTACCCGGGGAGGATTTTTTCAACAATGTACCTGCAGGAGAAACCTTTCCATTGGATATTCGTGGGCGTACTGTTGTAATTACTGTGGAGCCTGACCCCGATAACAGCCCCACGCCATTTGCATTAAAACCACTAGCAGCTACAGCCGGTACTGATACTGCACCAAGTTTTTATGCATTTAATTTGAACTTGGGATCGTTCCCAATGGGTACAGCCACTAGGTGATTGTTTGTTTAATTTTGTAATTTTAAGACGGAAAGCTGTACCCTTTCCGTCTTTTTGTCTATGAAAGCGTACCTAAAGAAGCACAAGACCACAATTGTATTAATGGTCATTGCCATTTTGTTGTTCGTTCCCCAAACGGGCACCCCAATCAAAGTGTTCCTGAACAGGCTTCTTTCAGGAAGCCCAAGCTTGATTGCTGAAAAAAACCAAGAGCGTTTAACCGATTACAATTGGTCGTTGTTTAGCCTTGCTAACGAAAAAGTAAATCTTGAACAATCCAAGGGGCGCGTGGTACTGGTCAATTTATGGGCCACTTGGTGTCCGCCCTGTTTGGCAGAGCTACCTTCACTGGAAGGTCTTTATAACCAATATGCCAATAGGATGGATTTTTATTTTATTTCCTACGAGGATGCAACAGTTTTGAAGCGGTTTCTAGCTAAAAAAGATGTTTCTTTGCCCGTTTACAATCCAGCATCGCAAAGCCCAACACAATTGGAAAGCAGTGCATTACCGACCACATTCCTTATTTCAAAAGAGGGAATTATCGTGATGAAAAAAACTGGGGCTGCCCGTTGGGATTCAGAAAAAACCAAGCAAGTAATCGAAAAACTACTGGCCGAGTAGCTTTTTCTTCAGAATTTATTTCCCAATAATGTGCAATTCCGTGAAGTTTTTGTCAATAACCAACGTGGTATTGCCATTTACCTTCAATTGGCTCAAAGGAGTAACCTGGTTGTCTACTTCTATGGTTTTAATGGTGAAGGGCAAACGCTTCAAATCCATTTTAAACTTGGTGTAGGGTGTTGTGTGTTTTCCTTCTTTGTGCTGCTGAATGATCAATTCTTTGGGTTTTCCCGTAAGCTTGAACGTACGAAAACTGTAGCGTCCTTTTCGATAGTCATAGCCGTCATGGGCGTCTTCGTATAAAAAGGACTCTTCTTTTCCTTCCTTGAAATAGACTTCTAATTCCACTTCATCAAATTCCTTTTCACCCACGTATTGTTGTACGGGATATTTGGGGATGATTCCTCCCTCTTTTACAAACAAGGGAATGCTGTCAATGTCTGCATCTACCCATTGTTCCTTACCTCCTTCAATCACTTCATGGGTCCAGTAATTGTACCACCTGCCGCGTGGAATGTACATTCGGCGCCCTCTGGCATTGGGTTCCAGTATGGGGCAAATCAAAAGGTGGTTTCCAAGCAGGAATTCGTCAGTGCGGTAATAGGTTTGCGAATCTTGTTGGTCAAAAAGCACCAAAGGCTGAATCATGGGCGTACCGTCTGTTACATATTGTCGGAAGGTCGTATAGAGGTAAGGTAGCAACTTGTAGCGCAGTTCTATGAATTTGCGGACAATGTCGGTTACGTTTTCGTCAAACGACCAAGGCTCTTGATCGCCATGATCCCCAGATGAATGCACCCTGCAGAAAGGATGAAAAATTCCTAGTTGAATCCACCGTACAAATAACTCCCCAGTGGGTTGCTCGGCAAAACCGCCAATATCTGTCCCAATAAAGGACATACCCGAGATGGACATGCGTTGAATTTGCTGATTGGCAATCCACAAATGTTCCCAACTCGCAACATTGTCGCCAGTCCATGACGAGGTGTAGCGTTGCGTTCCCGAATAGGCAGCACGGGTGATAACAAATGGCCGTTTTGGGAAAACAAATTGTTTCAACCCTTTGTAGGTGGCTTTGGCCATTTGCATCCCATAAATGTTGTGCGCTTTGCTGTGGCTGCAAGGGTTGCCATCGTAATCATGGCGAACATCCAACGGGAAGGTTTTGGTGGGGACTTCCATCACCGCTGGTTCGTTCATGTCGTTCCAGACCCCTTTAATTCCAATATCCTCTATAAGTTCTTTGTACAAACCGCTCCACCATTTACGCACTTTAGGGTTGGTAAAGTCCGGAAAATTACATTCGCCAGGCCAAACTTTGCCACGCATCAATGGTCCGTCTGCACGTTTACAGAAATAGTCGTTTTCCAACGCTTCTTGGTACACCCAATAGTCTTTGTCAATTTTAATCCCGGGGTCAATGATGGCCACGGTCTTGAAACCCTGTGCCTCCAAATCGCTGACCATTTTTTTGGGATCCGGAAAGTAATCGTTGTTCCAGGTAAAACAGCGCCATCCCTCCATGTAATCGATGTCTAGGTAAATGGCATCGCACGGAATCTTCAAATCCCTAAACTTTTGCGTTACTTCCCTCACGTTGCTTTCCGGAAAGTAGCTCCACTTGCTCTGGTGGTACCCTAGTGCCCAAAGGGGGGGTAATTCCGGTTTTCCGGTAAGATCGGTATAACTGGTCACCACTTCGGTCATTTCAGGGCCGTAAAAGAAATAATAATTCATTTCGCCTCCTTGCGCCCAAAAACTGGTGACGTTCCTGCGCTCTTGGCCAAAATCAAAAAAAGTCCGGAAGGTATTGTCAAAGAAAATCCCGTAGGAAACATTGGTGTGCAGGCCTATGTAAAAGGGGATGGCTTTGTAGAGTGGGTCGCGGTCTTTACCAAAGGCATATTCATCGGTTACCCAATTCTGAAAACGTTTGCCTTTTAAGTTGAAGTGGGTGGGTTTGTCGCCCAGACCATAGTAGCACTCCAATTTTTGCTCCATTTTGCTCATCTTCACGATGTCGCTGCCGTGTTCGTAGCTATACTCCCAATGAAAACCAATCTCATCTTCATTGATGAGGTTGCCTTCCATATCATAAATATGCTTTCGCATGTTGGCTTTGTCAATATGCAGTACCAACTTGGCGGTGGTAATTTTGAAATGATCGCTTTCTTCAGAATATTCCAGATGGTTGTATCCTCTTACGGCATCTGTATCTATGGCATAACTGAAATCTTTTGGGAAGGCCCCCTCTGTATTGTACCGAAACCGAAGCACGCTATCCCGAATGACCGTAATTTGCAATTGTACACCATTTTCGGAAGTGATGAGAAACTTGTCTTTTTCTTTTATGAAGTTGGTTATCAGGGAAGGAAATTGGTTTCCTTTATGTTCTAGTTCGGTATTGACGATCATAGGCTACAACTCGATATTTCAGTATTTACAAATGAACCATTTTCAGGGGAAAGCAAAGCTATCCAAATGGATTAATTCTGGAAAGTAATCAACAAACGAAATCGATTTCGTTAACTTTTTTCTTTGGAATTGACCCTTTTAAAGACCAATACCGACAGTGGGGGTAGGTTCAATAAGACCGAATCCTTACGGTATTGCCAATCCTTGGCCTCAGAAGCATATTGTTTTTTTACCGTAAAATCACTGCCAGCATACTGTTTTTCATCGCTATTTAGGATGAGTTTATAGGTTCCCGGTTTGGGAACGCCAATGCGGTAATTTTCCCGCGGCACAGGAGTCATATTGCATACCACGACAATCTGATTTTTTTCCTCGTTTCCCCTGCGGATAAATGACAGGACCGAGTTTTCGGAATCGTTATAGTCGATCCATTCAAATCCTTCACTGGAAAATTGTTTTTCGTGCAATGCAGGTTCGTTTTGATACAATGCATTCAAATCGGACACCAATTGCTGGATTCCTTTATGGAAGTCGTATTGCAGCACGTGCCAATCCAAACTTTGTTGGAAATTCCATTCTTCTCCTTGGCCAAATTCCCCACCCATGAACAAAAGTTTTGTCCCTGGATGTGTAAACATGTATCCAAACAGCAACCGAAGGTTGGCAAACCGTTGCCATTCGTCTCCTGGCATACGGTACAATAAGGATTTCTTTCCGTAAACCACTTCGTCATGGCTTAATGGAAGCATGAAGTTTTCCGTAAAAGCGTAGGTCATGCTAAAGGTGAGATCGTTTTGATGGTGCCTGCGATAAATGGGTTCTTTTTTGAAATACTCTAGGGTATCGTGCATCCAGCCCATCATCCATTTCATTCCAAATCCCAATCCGCCCAAATAGGTGGGTTTGGAAACCATTGGGAATGAGGTCGATTCTTCGGCAATCGTTTGTACCCCCTCAAAACTAGCATATATTTCTTGGTTCAGTTCTTTTAGAAAGGAGATGGCTTCTAAATTTTCCCGGCCTCCAAATTGATTGGGTTCCCATTCTCCTTCATTGCGCGAATAGTCTAAATAAAGCATGGACGCCACTGCATCTACCCGAAGGCCATCGGCATGATAGCGGTCCAGCCAAAATAGGGCATTACTGATAAGGAAAGCGCGAACCTCGTTTCTTCCGTAGTTGAATATCAAACTTTTCCAATCTGGATGATAACCCTTGCGGCGGTCTGGATGTTCGTACAAATGCGATCCGTCGAAAAAGCCCAGGCCATGTGCATCTTCAGGAAAATGGGAAGGCACCCAATCGAGGATAACCCCGATGTTGTTTTTATGCAGTTCGTCTACGAGCAGCATAAAATCTTCAGGCTTTCCAAATCGGGAAGTAGGGGCAAAATACCCAGTAAGCTGATAGCCCCAAGATGGATCGTAGGGGTACTCCATGATAGGCATGAACTCCACGTGGGTAAAGTTCATTTTTTTGACATATTGGGTCAATTCCTTCGCCAATTCAACATAACTGAGCGGTCTTTTTTCCTTTTCATGAAACATCCAAGAACCCAAATGCACTTCATACACCGAGAAGGGTTGGCCCAATTGATTTTTCTTCTTTCGCTGCTCCATCCATTTTTGGTCCTTCCAGGAATAATCCAGATCCCAGACCACGGAGGCCGTCAAGGGAGGGTGTTCACACTTTCGGGCGAAAGGATCGGCTTTTTCGGTTTTCACATCATTGTGATGCGAGTGGATTTTGTACTTGTATTTATCGCCTTTTTGGACTTCAGGAATAAACCCTTCCCAAATTCCGGATCCGTCCCAGCGCACATTCAGTGGATGTTCTCCTTCAATCCAATAATTGAAATCCCCAATTACTGAAACGGCTTTGGCTGAAGGCGCCCAGACTGCAAAATAAACGCCGGTTTGACCACCCACTTCAGTGAGATGGGCTCCCAATTTTTCGTAGAGACGAAAATGCTTGCCGGCTTTGAAAAGGTTGATGTCGAATTCCGTAAAAAGACTATGAGGGATTACTTGGTGCTTCATTTTTATTGATTGGTTAGTCTAGTTTCATGATGGAGGAAATGCCTTCCAATGGGATGACGGCCCAAAGTGGGCGCGCATTCATTTCGTACCCCAATTCATATACTGCTTTTTCCAGAAGGGAATATTTTAAAACATAAATACGCTCTTGGCTGTAGCCAATGTTGATGTTGGCATCCTGAATTTTTACGGTATAAGTTTCCAAAAATACCCCAATGAAATAGCGGTAAAGCAATTCGCCTGCCTGAAACAATTCTTCTTCGCTTTGGGGGTACTTGTCCCCATTGTTGAAAATGGTGGCATAGATGGCATAATGGAAAGAGCGGAAAAGTCCTGCAACATCTTTCAGTGGGGGTTGTTTGACCTTTCGGTCCCGAATGGTACTTTCCGGTTCCCCTTCAAAATCCAAAATGTAGAAATCGCCGTTTTTGACCAGAATTTGCCCTAAATGGTAATCGCCGTGTACGCGTAGTCTTTCACCCTTAAGCTTGGTCCAATCAAAGTCCAAAAAGCGTTTCCGGATTTCGTTTTTTTGGTCTAAGAATTGTTTGGCCAGTTCCAGGGTAAGGCCTTCCAATTTGTGCAAGTTGTTTTCCACCGTGTTCAATCGGTTTTGGAATTGGTACAACAGGCGATTTTTAAGCCATACTTCGTAATCCCCGTTAAAACGCTCTGGGGTAAAGGCAGTTTCCTCAAATTCAGAACCCAGGGCAATATGCATTTCGGCAGTTCTTACGGCCAGCTGTTTAAGGTTCTGAAAAACACTCAATCCGGCCCAGTCGATAATTTCAGGAGGTACTTCCTGTATTTTCAATCGATGGAACATTCCAAGATTGGGTAGGTTTTTGATGTGAATGTTTTTGTTTTTCAGGTTTGAAAAAATACCATCAATTTTTTTTAGCATGTACTCCCAGGCATCCCCTTCATTAGGGACCATTTCCTGCATTAGGGCAATGGTGGTAATGATGTTTTCACTGTCCTTAACATTGATACTTCCCCAATAGGCGGGTGTATTCTTAAAACCTTTTTTGTCCGACAGAAACCGCGACATCTCGTAATCGGGGTTTTTGGTGGTGTAAATGCGGCGGAAGAATTTCAATACTGCAGCTTCATTGATGACCACGGATGTATTGCTTTGTTCCATGCCCATAAAGCGAGAGGATTTGTATTCGGTTTCACGGAAACTGTCACCTTTGTGATACTGTACCCGCGAAGTGTCGTTCGGCTCTGCATTTAGGATACGCTCGAAAACCAACTTTCGGAATGCTTCCAGATGGATGGCATCGATAATGTAACCATCCACCTCATTGATGGTTACTTTAAGGATCCGCTCTTCCTTGGCGAAATCTTCATCGGTCACAAACGCAATGGGCAAAAAATAATGCTGGTAGAAGGCTTCCACGAAGTTTACTTCCAGGATCAAGCCGTAATACACTTCTTCATTTTGTTGGATGCGGAAATACTCGGTAAGTTCGATATACTTCAGCTTACTGGATTTTCCACCGTACCAGCGTTGCTTTATAATGTAGTCTTCAAGTACTTCTGAAAGGAACATTTTGATGAAGCTGGGATCATCCATGAGTTGTTCCCAGTGACTCTTGAATTTGGAAGGGGATTTCATTTTGGAAGTTTCCAGCTTTGCCATAATTATTTTTGGATTTTGAAAAGATGAAAGGGAAGTACGGGGTGCAGTTCCACAAAATTCCATTCGTTATTCCACAGGTAACTGCTATGGGTAATAAGGTCATGAACCTTCACCTGATGCCCCACCTGGATCCCCATTTCGCCTAATGGAAGCTGTAAAAAACCCTTTTGGGAATAATAAGGGTCCAAGCTTACTACAGCTATAATTTCACTCTCTTTGTTTTGATCGTATTTGTAATAGGCCAGCAATTGATCGTTGTCTATGGATAAGAACTGGATGTTGTTGGTTTGCTGAAGGGCTTTGTGCTCTTTGCGGATGTGGTTGATTTTTGCAATGAGGGTGGTGAGTTTGTTTTCTTGGTTCCAATCCCAATGGCGTATCTGGAATTTTTCGGAATCGAGGTATTCTTCGCGGCCTGGCAGTGCTGCCCCCTGCAGGTATTCGAAGACCGGGCCATAAATACCGGTATTGGATGATAGTGTGGCCGCTAAAAAGTATTTCTGTAGGTACACCGATTCGTTGTTCCCTTGCAAAGCCCAAGGATTGATATCGGGAGTATTGGGCCAAAAGTTGGGGCGGAAAAAATAGCGTTGATCGGTTTGAGTAAGTTCGTTGAGGTATTCCATCAATTCATGCTTAGTATTCCGCCAGGTAAAATAGGTATAGGATTGTGTAAATCCTTGTTTCGCCAACTGTTGCATGATTTTGGGTCGTGTAAAAGCTTCCGAAAGAAAGAGGACATTGGGATACTTTTTCTTTACTTCGGCAATGAGCCAACCCCAAAAATAAAACGGTTTTGTATGCGGATTGTCTACCCGAAACACTTGTATGTCACATTCCTCGATCCAGTATAGGGCAATGCTCAGCATTTCGTCCCACAGATTTTTCCAATCACTGCTTTCAAAATAAATGGGCAGGATATCTTGGTATTTTTTAGGGGGGTTTTCAGCATACTGGACGGTACCATCGGGACGCCACTTGAACCACTGAGGGTGCTCTTTTACCCAAGGATGGTCCGGAGCTGCCTGCAAGGCAAAATCCATGGCAATCTCAATGCCCAATTCTTTGGCTTTAGAGACTAATTGCTTAAAATCGTCTACTGAGCCCAGCTGTCGATGAATGCTTTTATGCCCTCCATCCTTAGATCCAATTCCCCAACAGGAGCCTACATCGCCATCCAAGGCAGCGGTTGTATTGTTTTTTCCTTTTCGGTTTACCTCGCCAATGGGATGAATGGGGGGGAAGTAGAGGGTGTCGAATCCCATCTTCGCTACCCGAGGCAACAAGGCCTCACAATCCTTAAAGGTTCCGTGCTTTCCTTCAATGGAGGAGGCCGATCTAGGAAAAAATTCGTACCACGTACTGAATCGTGCTTTTTCCCGATCGCAATAGGCTTTTAAAATCGCACTTTCATTGTAAAGAAACTTATTGGGATATTTGGTAAAAATGGCATGAAGTTTTTCTGAAACAGCTTCTAAAATGGCTTGGTCGTAATGGGATTCATTTTTGAAAAGCGGGGTTAAATGATTGAGATAGGACTTTTCCTCCTCCGCGCATTTTTTTAGGATTTCCTCTAAGTATTCAACTCCTTCCAACAACTCGGAAGTTACTTTTTGTCCAGCCTCAATCTTACGTTGGATTCCGTGTTGCCAATTGAGGGCATGATCTACCCATCCAACAATTTTGTACTCATAGAATCCCTGCTTTTCCACTTTGAATTCGGCACTCCAACAATCATTTTCCATTGGCCGCATCCGTACCTCCAACCATTTTTTGGAACCCTCGTGCTTCACATGCAACTGTGCAGCAATTACGTCGTGACCATCTGCCAAAACATCCGCTTCCACTAAAATAATTTCGTTTACCACACAGGAAATGGGATGCAATCCACCATCCAATTGGGGGTGGACATTTTCGATAATGACCCTAGTTTGATTTGGCATATTGGGTTTTGATTGTTTTGTTTTTGTTAAAGATATAAAACCCGAGGCAATTAAATAAAGGGAAAGGTAAATCTTTGAATCCGATAACGATTTCGATTGGTGACGCCATAAAAAAACCCTTCGAATTGAAGGGTTTTTTTCTAGATTAACTAAGATTTTTAGTTTCCTTCCTCAACCTCGATGGCAATTATGGACTTGCCAGTAGGAGTCAATCCGTTGTTGAAATCCATGTAAGCAGAGTTGCTGAGAAGGATGGTCGATATTTCAGATGTGGTATTGAAATGATTTTCAGCTACCACGAATTCCTTTAAATTTCTGCTGCGTGCCAGTGTGAGGGGTAGATCTCCTGAAAGTTCATTTTGAAATACATTGAAAACCACAAGATTTTCTAACTGATTGAGGCTGTTGGGAAGCATTCCCGAAAAGTGGTTGCTGCTAAGGTGCAGTTGTTTCAAGTTAGTTAATTGACCAAAACTTGCTGGAATTTCACCTGTTAAGTCGTTTCCGTTCAGGGCCAAAATCTCTAGCTTTTTCAGGTTGCCAAGCGAACTGGGTAAATTCCCGTGCAGCTTGTTGAAGGAAAGCTCCAGCACTTTCAGTTCAGTAAGCTGACTTACCTGTGCTGGCAAACTGCCATCCAAATTGTTGAACAACATGCGTAGTTCGGTGACATGGCCATTGGTAATGGTAACACCATCCCAGGCATCCGGGCTTTGTTCCAAATCCCAGGTTGTATTCCAAAGGGCTCCATTGGTAGTTTCATAAAGTGCCACTAAGGCAAGGTGTTCGGTATCTGGAATTTGCGCCCATAGCGACATTCCAGATAAAAGTAGCGAGGTTAAGAGTAGTTTTTTCATTAGCGGGGATATCAGAATAATCTTACATATAGAAAACAAATAAATAAATTACAAGATTAAATACCAAAAAAATTCGATGAAATGCATTATTCTGTATTTTTATTAAAAATAAAAGCCAACTGATTTTTGGTTTTTAACGATTGTGTACCTTTAGGGTGTGAATCCTTGTTATGAAAAAATCCAAAGAAGAATTGCTTCGTTTTTCAGCTGAAATCTGTAAGAATACCCTTATGGAAACGCTTCAAATAGAATTTGTCGACATTACCGATTCCATGGTCATTGCCAAAATGCCCGTAACCCCCCGAGTGCACCAACCGGACGGAGTCCTACATGGGGGAGCCTCAGTCGCTTTGGCAGAGAGTGTAGGCAGTGCAGCCGCCTTCATGCTGCTCGATTCTGAAAACATTCAGATCCGAGGCATCGAAATTGCTGCCAACCACATAAAAAGTGTAAAAGACGGTGTGGTCTATGCCAAGGCAAAAAACGTCCACAAAGGCAAAACTACCCAGCTTTGGCAAATCGACATTGTTAATGAAGCCGATGAATTGGTTTCCTCGGTGAAAATGACCACCCTTACTTTAAACCGCTGATTCAAGTTTATGGAAGGAATTTTGGAGCAGGTAGAAAAAAGGTTTGCGAAACAGCTTCCTTTTGTGATATTTTCATATCCGGGCAACCATGAAATTGAAGGTTTTTTTCAAAAAAATAAGGCGCGTTACAAATACAATGATGCCTTGGAAAACGGTTTTATTTTTCAACCCTTTAATGCTGATCGTGGTGGGTTTTTCATTCCCCAAGCACAATCGGAGTATCAGAAAGGAAGCGTTGAGTTGCTCGATGCACCTGCAGAAAAGATTGTAATCCCAGAGGCTAAAGTTGAAAAAGAAGCTTACAAGCATTTGGTTTCTAAGGCTATCGAACGCATCCAGCGAAGAAAAGCCCAAAAAATTGTGACCTCGCGCTGTAAAACCATTGCCTTAAATTCGTTGAGCCTTCCTATTTTGATTCAAAGATTATTTCAACTTAACCCGACGGCCTTCCGTTATGTTTGGTTCCATCCCGATACCGGATTGTGGGCTGGTGCAACCCCCGAGCTGCTTTTGCATTCAGACGGGGAACAGTTCCAGACCATGGCATTGGCCGGAACCAAAGAAAACGACCGTTTCTTAAAGGTGCTGTGGACTGAGAAGGAACGGGAAGAACATCAATTGGTGGTCGATGATATTGTTTCCCGCTTGCAACAAATCCTTTCGGTTTTGAAAGTTTCCAAATCTACCAACCATGCAGCTGGATTGGTCGTGCATTTGAGGACCGATATTTCGGGGTGCATCAAAAAGGGAAAGGCCTCCTTGTATCAAATAGCTCAGACATTGCATCCTACCCCCGCAGTATGTGGAACCCCACGAAAAGACGCTTTGAAATTTATCCTGGAAATGGAAGATTTTGATCGCGAGTTTTACACTGGATTTCTTGGTCCAACAAATAAGGCCAGTTCTGGAACCCAATGGTTTGTAAACTTGCGGTGCATGAAATTAGAAAACCAACAAGCACATATCTTCGTGGGTGGAGGCATAACCCAAGGGTCTGTACCGGAAGCTGAATGGTTGGAAACCCAAAACAAAATACAAACCATGCTGCAGGTGCTCCAACCTTTTCTTTAAAATGTAAGGCTCCGTTTGTATCTTTGTACAGAATGAACCACTCCTCCAAAATCCTTTCGCAAACCTTGGTGCAACTATGCCTTGCTAAAGGAATTGACCACATAGTGCTTTCACCGGGCTCCCGAAATGCACCATTAACCATCGGCTTTTCAGGAAACAGCACGTTTAAAAACTTTAGCATAGTCGATGAGCGCTGTGCCGCATTTTTTGGTCTTGGAATGGCCCAGCAATTGGGAAAACCTGTGGTTTTGGTGTGCACTTCAGGTTCTGCGTTGCTGAATTATTACCCTGCAATTGCTGAAGCTTTTTACAGTCATATCCCTTTAATTGTGGTTTCGGCCGATCGCCCTTCGGAATTGATCGATGTGGGTGACGGGCAAACCATTCGGCAGGAGCACGTATTTGAAAATCACAACTGTTACAGTGCTTCTTGCAAGGAAGGTGCGGAATTTCAGTACTTCAATGAACAGGAAATCAACAAGGCCCTTAACATTGCCATGGAAGAGTCGGGACCGGTCCACATCAACATCCCTTTTTCGGAACCGTTGTACAGTATGGAGGGCAAACCCTCGGTTTTTCCGGTGAATGTGATTCCGAAGAAATTAAACTCTCTGAGTAAAATCCCACAGGTCTTTATCGACCAATGGAACCTTGCTTCCCGTAAATTGGTTTTAGTAGGCACATTGGCACCCAATACCATCGCTATGGAATGGTTGCAGATTTTGGCTACCGATCCAAGCGTGGTGGTGATGACGGAAACCACTTCCAACCTTCACCATCCCTATTTTTTTCCCGCTATTGACCAACTGATTACTTCCCTCGATTTTGAAGGCTTCCAGCAATTACGGCCCGAAATACTTCTCACGGTGGGTGGTATGATTGTTTCCAAAAGAATCAAGGCGTTTCTAAGAAAGTTCACTCCCAACGCCCATTGGCACGTAGGCCCCTACAAGGCCCTGGATACGTATTTTTGTTTGACCCATGATTTTAGGTCCCACCCCAATGCTTTTTTTGAGTACTTTTTGAAACAAGTTCAGCCAAAAGCTTCCAATTACCAGCCCTTTTGGTTGGCCAAGCAAGAAGAACGAAGGGGCAAACAGACCCAATTTGAACTGAAGATGCCGTATTCCGATTTTTTGGTTTATGCCCAAATTTTCAGAAGCATTCCTATGGGCTCACAAGTACAATTGGCCAATAGTACAGCCATACGTTATTCCCAATTATTTCCTTCGGAACCAACGCATTCAATTTTTTGTAACCGAGGGACAAGTGGTATCGATGGTAGTACCAGCACGGCAATAGGGGCCGCGGTCACAAGTGGAATTCCTACGGTGCTTGTCACGGGCGATTTGAGCTTTTTCTATGACAGCAATGCCCTGTGGAATTCCTACCTCCCAAAATCATTCCGTATCATTTTGGTGAACAATCGCGGAGGGGGGATTTTCCGAATTTTGCCAAGCGCAAAAGAAGTCCCCCATTTTGAAACTTACTTCGAAACCCGCCACGCCTTAACAGCATTGCACCTGTGCGCAATGTTTGATATTGTTTACCAAAAAGTGGAAAACCAAAATGAGTTGGAAGCAGCTTTGCTAACCTTTTTCAAGCCGTCCCAACGCCCTGTGCTTTTGGAAATAATGACCCCGAGCGAAATCAACGATCAGGTATTGAACGACTATTTTGAGGCCATTGCTTAATGACGGGCCAATAATTCTTCTGCCCAGGTAAATGCACTAATCAAATCTGGAAAGCATTGAAAGGGTTTTTTGAAGAACATGGATTCCATCTCGGCATTTTTTTGGGCTAAATCACCATAAGATACAATGGCCAGTCCTTTGAGGGATGGAATTTTTTCAAGATAGAAATAATCGTTTGGATTTAGGGAGTACGAGTTAACTCGGTTGGAGATGTATACCCAAGGTTTTGTACCTAACATTTTCAGGCCTGTTACCAAAATAGGGAAAGCTGTTTTGTAGGAAAGCGTAACACCTTCTGCAGCTTCGGTAACGATAATATTGTTGTAGAAATAGACCGATATGATGTCGGTCTCATAATGATTCTTCAACACATATTTTTTTGGAAGGTCGTGATGGGCTACTTTTTTCATACGCAAGTCCCGAATTTAATTAAATTCGGATTACGAATTCTGGAAATACTCCGCTTTTTTAGATAGGAAAAAGACTACCTTTGCGTCTGTGTTTCATTTAGGCCAATACCAGCTACTTACCGTACTTCGGGAAACCGATCCCGGACTTTTTTTGGGAAATGAAGCAGGAGACGAGGTGCTACTTCCCCATAAATACAAACCCCATGGGATTGCGGAAGGGGATTCCTTGGAAGTTTTTGTGTATTTGGACAATGAAGAAAGACCTATTGCTACAACCGAACGCCCTTACCTTACCCTGAATACTTTTGGATTCCTGTGCTGTAGTGAGGTCAATAAATATGGAGCCTTTATGGATTGGGGCTTGGTAAAGCAGTTATTTGTTCCTTTTGCAGAGCAAGCGATGCCCATGAAAGCCAATCAATGGTACATTGTGTACCTGTATTTGGATGAAAAAACTCAGCGTTTAGTAGGTTCTAGTAAAACCAATCGATTTTTGGACAACGATGAGGTAAGTCTCAATCGAATGGATGAAGTGGAAATACTAGTCACCCAAATTGGTGACCAGGGGGCTTCGGTAATTGTCAATAACCAACACAGAGGACTTATTTTTATAGACGATATTTTTGAGGACATTCGACGCGGCGATCGCCTGAAGGCCTATGTCAAGAAAGTCCGGGAAGACAAGAAACTGGACATTGTTCTACAAAAGCCTGGTTATGAAAGCATTGAACCCAATGCGGCATATATCTTGAATGAATTGGAAGCTGCGGGTGGGTTTCTTCCGCTACACGACAAAACCGATCCGGAGCTTATCAAAAACGAATTGGGCTTAAGCAAAAAAAGCTTCAAAAAGGCAATTGGGAGTCTCTACAAAGAGAAAAAAATAAGCATCGGTCCGGATGGCATTTCATTAATCCACTAAAAACCACGCGCAAGACGGTAGGGAGCACACCGCGGGCAAATACCGTAGGGGGGGCATGCATCTACAAAATACAACCCTTTTGCTTCCTTATAAACGGGGTTGTTTACCTTAGACGAACCATCTTTTGCGTAGGGAGCATACCGACCATCGAGACTAAATTTTTGCTGTAAGGTTTTGGCATCGAAAGGATACGCCTTTTTTAAACGCTCCTTTTTTTCAATGGCAGCAGCCATGTCTACCGCTTCCCAATAATTGGTTTCGGTAACCCTGTTGAAATCTGAAAAACTTTTAATTTGAAAGTCTTTTGTGGTATTCCCCAATTGAAGTGCAAACATGTCCAAATCCGGTACATCGGTAAGCGCCTCAAGATCCATTTTGAAAAAACCGATTTCAAAATCGTATTGTGCCACGACGAAGGTGGGAAGGAAACATAGGATATATATCAGCTTTTTCATGCTGTCCAAAACTATCAAAAATAATTCCGAAGTGTTTTTCCCTTATTATAAATTTAACTTATCCGAGGTTTTCTTGGGGATGGCATCTTTGTGAAGCGTAATGCTGATGGTCTTCAACTTCACGTAACTTTCACTGAAATAGACATATCCATTGTGTGCAGTGTAGTCTGGATTGGTCCCCCAACTATTTTTTACTTTATAGTATTTGGTGCCATTTTGGTCTTTTAGCAGGCCAGTGATGTGCATCAAATGGTCATCGGTGGTATCGAAATTTTCAAACTCATCCTGTCGGTAGGATTGGGTAACATTCATTTCGGGATAGATTCCTTGAAGGGCTTTTACATTATTCGCGGAATCGGCAGGAACTACGGCCACCCCATCTTTTGAGGAAAAAGTTTTTTCGCTCACATCGCAATCCAACTCAACGGTATACCCTTGTTGTAGGGCATAATCGATGGCGGACACCAATTCGTCTACGGGTACATTGTACATAGTACCGTTACTCCAATTATCTGGTATATTCAAAATAAAGGAGCTATAGAACGGAGCCTGAGTGAAACTGGTTAGGGTCACGTAATTATCCGGATCGATTTGCGTCATTTTCAAAAAAGATTGCGGAGTGTAGTTTTTTCCATCGTAGGTAAAAGTATTGGGATTTTCACCCAAATAAACATCCAAAACGGATTCGATGGCGTTTTTCCAGTTTTTGCTGAGCTTACCTGCGGGATTGTCCACGTAGGTCTTCAACATGGCTTCGAGGACTGCTACCATTTCGGCGTGGTTGTGGGAGGTGTTTCCAGATTTCAATCCGCTGAAAACGTCCTCGGGAACCAAACCAAATTTTTTTACGGAGTGCATCACATCGTGCGCCAGACCACCTTCACCAAATTGGGCCTTTCCTTGGCGCATTACATAGTTTTCGGCCTTAAGGGGGTAGGTATTGCGCACGGTGTACATTTCGGAAAGATCTATGGGTTTCCCTGTTAGACGGATGATTTCACTTTCGAGAAATGAGGTGCTGGAAAAACTCCAACACGTACCTGTTCGCCCTTGGCTGATAACCGGAGTGGCTTCCAGATCGATAATTTCGCTAAATTGATAGGATTGTTGTGCAAACGTGTTGTCCACGATCAAACAAATTGCAAGAAGTAAAAAAAGGTTACGCATCATTTTTGGATTATCTTTGAGGTAAAAATACGGAATAATGAAAGAACCTGCTTGGAAAACAGCGAAAGAATATACCGATATCACCTACAAGAAATGTAACGGCGTTGCACGGATTGCCTTTAACCGCCCTGAGGTGCGGAATGCGTTCCGCCCTAAAACCACCAGTGAATTGTTGGATGCGTTTCACGATGCACAGGAGGATACTTCCATTGGCGTGGTCTTGCTTTCTGCCGAAGGACCCTCGCCCAAGGATGGCGTTTTCAGTTTCTGTAGTGGAGGCGACCAAGGAGCTAGGGGGCATCAGGGTTATGTTGGGGAGGATGGTTACCATCGGTTGAATATTTTGGAAGTGCAGCGGCTCATTCGTTTCATGCCCAAGGCCGTAATCGCGGTCGTACCAGGCTGGGCTGTGGGAGGGGGGCACAGTTTGCACGTGGTTTGCGATTTAACTCTTGCAAGCAAAGAACACGCCATCTTCAAACAGACCGATGCCGATGTTACCAGTTTTGATGGCGGCTACGGCAGTGCCTATCTGGCCAAGCTGGTTGGGCAAAAGAAAGCGCGCGAAATTTTCTTCTTAGGCCGCAATTACAGTGCCCAAGAAGCCTTTGAAATGGGCATGGTGAATGCCGTGGTTCCGCACGAGCAATTGGAACAGACTGCTTACCAATGGGCTCAAGAGATTTTGGCGAAGTCCCCCATTTCCATCAAAATGTTGAAGTTCGCCATGAACCTTACCGACGATGGTATGGTAGGACAACAGGTATTTGCCGGGGAAGCTACCCGATTGGCTTACATGACCGACGAAGCCAAGGAAGGCCGTGATGCTTTTTTGGAAAAAAGGAGGCCCAATTTCAATAAAAAGTGGTTGCCATGATGTTGAAAATAAGGTGTTTAAAGCCGGTATTTTTTCTTGGCATCATTCCCTTAACCACACTCCTGGGCTGTTCTGATGTTGCAGGTATTTCAGGAACCCTGGAACTGTCTGAAGATGGCCATTGGAAGCCAATGGTGTATCTTATACAACCACAAGAGCTTATGGAAGTGGCAGGTTCTTTTCAAGGCACCCTTATCGATTCTGCGGAAGTTAAATCCGATGGAAGTTTTGCTTTCAAAAATCTTCCCGATGCTCCAGAACCCATATTGTTGGAATTGACCATTCAGCCCAAAGGAACTCGTTATGTTAACCAAAAGGACAACGATAGCATCCTAAACTCCAATTACATGCCCCTTCTTTGGGGAAATGGGCAAAGGTTTCGCATCAAGGCTGCTGCTGCGCATTTTCAACAAAGTTTTACCATCGAAAATCCCTCCGATGAAAATAAGGAATTATTGCGGTTGCGGGATGTGCGCCTGGCTGCTTTTCAACAACACTTGGATGGCAAAACGTGGGATGTGTATTATGGAGACCAATTGTTGAAAAAGGAAGCAGCACAATTGCGCTACCAAGAGCAATTGATGGCATTTGCTGATAGTACCCAGTATTTTTATCCAGCGATGGTTGCGTTGCGATGGGTGAGTCCGCAGAGCGATTACGAAAGGGTTCCCGAGTTCTTGGATGCCCAATGCAAAAAATGGGGCCCCCTAAACCCTGAAACACCCTGGACCGCTTCCCTATGTGCAATGGCCCAAAAACTTCCCGTAAAAGTAGGTGACCGTTTTCCAGCGACGACGTTGCCTCTGGTTACTGGCGATACATTGGCACTAGAGGGCTTGATGGGAAAACGCTTAACGATCATCGATTTATGGGCTTCTTGGTGTGCGCCCTGCCGTAAGGAAAACCGTGAAGTCCTACTGCCTTTGTGGATCCAATACCACACCGAGGGGTTCCAGATTGTGGGCTATGCTTTGGAAAGTAGCCAACTGGCTTGGAAAAAAGCCTTGGAGGTAGATGGAGTGGATCTTTGGCCCCAAGCTTCACACCTTGAAGGGGATGAAGGGCCTTTTTTGAAATTATTACAACTACAAACCATTCCGGCTAATTTTTTATTGGACGAAGAGGGTAATGTATTGGCCAAAAACCTGCATGGAAGAGCCTTGAAGGATTTTGTGAAAGCGTATTTGGAAAACTGAGGAACTTATGGGCAACAGAATTTAGATTTTAATGGATATTACCCTGCCCATATCGAGTTTGGTCCTTATTGCCATAGACAGTGTTGGAATTATACTTTCGCTGTCGATGGGAATGTTATTGCTCACCCAAAAAGGAAAAGGGCATGGCTCTGTCACCCTTTTCGGAATCCTTTTGATCCTTACCGGACTTACGCTTTTAAACGACATGTTAGTAACTTCGGGAATCAGCAATCGATTTCCTTGGTTGTATTTTACTCCCATTTATTATTCGTTATCACTCGGGCCATTATTTTACCTGTTTGTTAAATCGAAATACCAGATAGGATTAAAAACTGTTGATTACTTTCATTTAGTGCTCCCCATCTTTCAAGGGCTCCTTTATTGGTCCATTGGGTTTCGGGATGCGGAATTTAAATCCTACCTCTGGGGGAACACCAAATTTCCAGTGTATTTACAGCTGGAATCGCTATTGTTTCCGGTGTTACTGGTGGTATATGCCTTACTGGCTTATCGTTGTATTCAATTTAAAATACCAAAGGCCTATTTCTGGTCCAACGACCTTCAAAAATGGTTGAAACGTTTTGCGATTGTCCTGATTTTTATTGCTTGTGTGGAATTGTTTTTTACCCTTGGGGAGGTAATTCCGGCTTCGCATTTTGGAGCCAGAAACCTGCTTTGGCTGCACGCCTTAGTCTTGTCGACTTTCACTTTTTGGATTTCGGCGCAAGCATTTAAGCAGTACTTTCCTTTAAAACTCTACACTTCCAGCCCTTATAAAGCACAATCCCATCTTAATTTGGACGATGAGAGGCGATTGAAAGAAGACCTTCAATATTTGATGGAAGTGGACAAAGTGTATTTGAATCCAGACCTCAATCTGTCCCTATTAGCTAATTATTTGAACATTTCCGAAAAATCTTGTTCTTACCTCATCAATTCGGTTTTGCAATCCAATTTCAATAAGTTGGTCAACAACTACCGATTGAAAAGTTTTGAGGAACAGGTTGAAAAGGGAGTACATGATACCTACACTTTATCGGGTATGGCCTACGAATGTGGGTTCAATTCCAAATCTACTTTCAATCGGGTTTTCAAGGATCGTTTCGGGATGACACCCTCGGAATACATTAATCAAGCAAGGGAAAAATCAGATTAAAACTTTGTCCCAAATCATGATTTGAAGCGACCGCTTTAAATACTGCTATTAGATTTGTTTCATCAATTTTAAATCTTTCGTCATGAAACTAAATCTGAATAAGGCGCTTTTCGGAAAAAAAATGAGAATGCCATGGAATTTCCATCTTGGAGTATTGATCCTTCGTTTCTTTGTTGGGCTGGCCTTCTGTACTGTCTTTGAAAAATTTCTCCCCCGTGATGGTATCTGGGGCCCACAAGAATGGTTTGTGAACGATGTATCCAACATGGGCTTCCCTTTGCCATATTTTTTTGCTTGGGTAGCAGTGCTATCCGAATTTTTTGGTGGCATTCTTTTGATGATCGGACTCTTTACTCGTACCGCAGCAGCCTTGAATGTGGTAGTAACCTTCACCGCAACGTTTATCTACCATCATGGTGATATTGGACAATCGGGACTGCTTTCATTTTACTTCCTAATCATGTCCATGAGCATTCTATGTTTTGGAGGCGGAAAGTTCAGTTTGGATTTCTTTTTAACCAAAAAGCGTGACACGATAGCAACCTAACCAGGTTTGCATGCATTTATATGACATAAATCATTTTAGACCCCTTACATAAAGAATATTTTTACAGGACCAATTACGATTGTAAAAACCAACATCATGGAAAAGTCTAGACCAACTTACCGTTTTCTGCGCATTCTTTTAGGGTTGTTCCTCATTGCATACGCTTTGAATAAGTTTTTTCATTTCATCCCAAACAGTTATGGTTCTATGCCCCAAACGGCACAGGACTTTTTAGATGCTGTGGTGATGTACCTGCCCATTCTCTATATTTTTGAGATTGTGCTGGGGTTATTCCTGGTGTTGAACAAATGGAAAACCTTTATCTACATCGTACTCTTCCCATTATCCATCGCTTTTTTGATGTTCAGCATCATTAATGGCGACATGGTTGAGCTTTGGCCTGCCTTGCTTGTAGCTGTAATCAATATCATCCTAATATTGTCTAGAAAGGAGAAGTACAAAGTATTGTTTGATTAAGGATTTTCTATCAAATTCAGTGTACACCGAATTTGCGCAAGGTACTAGGTGCAAAGACCACACATAGTCTAGGAATAACTTCTGGGGAGATTATTTTGTAAAGTGGAGGCGTTTTTTTGGGATGACTTTTGAGGAATGATTTGTTTCGATCTTTAAAACAAATCAAACGAAATTCCTTCCAAACTAAAAAAATCATACAAGACACTGTCTCCTGCTTGGTAGATTACTTGTCCGTTGGTATCAATATCAACTCGGATGCCTCCATTTTGCATGGCCGTGCATATTTTTCGTTTGGAAGGCCTATAGCCACTAGGCAATGTAAAAATGACTGTTCCTGAACCCACAATAGGGTTGGTGTTTCGCAACAATCCCCTTAGGTAAACCCTATTGTTGTGCTTGTAGTAGCCTGCCGATTCATAGGTAGCACTGTAATTGGTCCACCCACTGTTTAAAGTGGCGTTGGTGGGGGTTTCAACCGTCTCTACAGTGTAATTGGCATCGGCAAATTCTTTGGTAATAAGCGCTTTCGAATCGGTGATTTCGGCTATGTCGAAGCTAGGAGCAGTGATGGTACCATTTTTTAAGATAGTAAGGGCATTGTTTCGATTGCTACTATCGGTTCCGTTTCCCACTTCAAAAATGGGCTCCGTGTCGATGTAAATACTGCCCGTACCCCCAAGTCCTAGATTATAGGCTCCGATGCTCAGGCAAGCCAAACTCTTGGCAATGGTCCCTTCTCCCAAAGTCGTTGTAGCATATCCTTGCGACTGGGTATTGTAACCCATTGCGGTACTTCGTGTACCAGAAGCTGTTGTGCCGTCTCCCATGGCTGTAGCAATGGAACCAGATGCATTGGTAAGTTGACCGGTACTGAAAGAAACATAGCCAGAAGAAGTTGCGCTGTTGCCCAAGGCCACAGCAGTATATCCGCTTGCAACAACAACATTCCCAATTGCAACCGATCGGTTTCCGCTAGCTTGGGTGCGATAGCCAAAGGCCGTGGCATAGTCTCCATCAACTCGGGTTTCGAAACCAGCACCAAAGGCACTCAAACCCAAAGCGCCGTTGGTTGTACCTGCAGTAGCACTGTAGCTTAAATCGATTGCATTGAAGCCAATGTTTCCATAATTTGTGGGATTAGAATTTTTAAGCCGCCAACCATAGCCATTGCCTTCATCTAGTTTTTTCAATTCGCCATCAATTTTGGTCCAAGTAGCGGCAGGATAGTCCCAAAAGTAGAACCCTTGCTCGGGGCTACCATTGCCGGTAACGAAAACTATCATCCCATTTTGGTTTGCTGTGGGAACAACAACAGGGAAGTTGTCTACTTTAGGGATCAAGATTCCATCCGTATTGGAGGGACTGTTTGTATTGGAAGCGCTGATGTCCAAAAGGGCATTTGGATTGGTCGTGTTGATTCCAACCTGGGCGTAGGTGAAGTGGAGGCAAAAAAAGGCTAGGACAAAAAAAAGTAGTGCTTTCATGACAATTGGACTCAACAGTGTTTCATTGCCTTGTAAAAATAGCTTGGATTGGGGATGATTGAAATACGTAGGCATCCTAAATACTACGTGGGGTTACGTAGTATTAAATCTTATTCAGGAGGTGGTTGTGCTCTTTGATCCACACGCTCAGGGCATCAATGTGCGATGGCAAATCGAGTTTGGAAATGATATTGGCCCGGTGCTTTTCAACGGTTCGGAAAGAAATGGAAAGGGTTTCCCCAATTTCCTTGGAAGACATCCCTTTTCCCACCATACGCAAGATGGTACGCTCGGAAGGTGTCAGGAATTTGATTTTTTCAAGCTCCGGAACAATTTCATTGGAAAGAATATCATTAAAAACCTTGCTATAGTAGGCAGTTCCCCTGACTACTTTTTGGATGCAACGATGCACTTCTACAAAAGGTTCTTCTTTCAATAAATAGCCTAAAATCCCCAATTCCTTGGTCTGGAGTATGAGTCCCTTTTCCTTGTGGGATGTTAGGATGATAAACTCGGTGGGAAGTTCCTTTTCCCTAGACTTCTGGATGACTTCAATTCCAGTAAGATAGGGCATCTCCACATCCAAAATGGCAATGGTGGGATGCCATTCAATGATGAGGTCCAGCGCCCTTGCACCATTTTCGGCACCACCCAACACCTTATAGTTGTAGGATTTGAGCTCTTGGATAAGCCCTTTTAGAAGGATAGGGTGATCATCCGCAACCAGTATGGTAATTTCATCGTCCATTTTTAAGGGGTATATTAGCATTCAATAAGGAGCCTTTACCGTTTGTGTTTTCCACTGTGAGCTTTCCACCCAAAATTTTGATACGCTCGTGCATGGTTTTTATTCCAAGGCTATTTTTGCGAAGTGCTTCACTATTTTGAAATCCTTTGCCATTGTCCTGGATGGTAGCCGTGATTTCCCGTTCCTTTTTTAAAATAACAACCTGCAAAGTAGTGGCCTCCGAATGTTTGATGACATTACTGATGCTTTCTTGGACAAACCTGTAAAAATTCAAAACCTCTTCTTTTGTAAAGCAGGAATCTATCTCATCGATTTCTGAAGAAACAAACAAATTAGTTTCCTCGTCCAGTTCGTAAAGCAGTTGGGTAATGGCCTTGGTGAGCCCTAAATTTTTCAATATGGGCGGGTAGAGGGCTTTGGAAATAGCTCGGACTTCCTCCAGCGCTTTGGACGTCATCAAAGCAAGTTCGTCCTGCTGGGCATTGGAAGCCTTTTTTTGTATGAGTGTCAATTGCTGCCCCACACTATCATGAAGGTCCTTAGCGACACGGGTGCGCTCGTTTTCTTGGGCCTCCATCAAAGCTTTGGAGAAAAGTTCTTGTTGTAATTTTTGGTTTCTGTACTGGTTTCGGGAGCGGATCAATAAAACAAATCCAAAGAGGCAAAGCAATCCTAGGCTTCCAAAAACGATCCATTGGTTCTTTACTTTGTTCTGTTGCTCCAAAAGAGCCAAATCACTTTCTTGCGTCTTAATCTTCAAGTCCCTTTTTTCGGTTTCATAAAGCGTTTGGTAATACGAGAGCCCTTTTACTTTTTGGGCACTATTAATGGAATCGTTTAAGATGTTGAAGGTTTTAAGGTGTGCCAACGCATTTTTGGAATCGCCCAATTTTTCGTAAACTTCCGAAAGAAATTTTTCGGCATCCAACAACTCTTCATATTCTTGGTTGGCTTTTCGTTGCTCCAAATTTTCTATACCCGCTTGGAGCGCTTTTTTATAGGCCCCTTGGGCAAAGTAATAATGTTTCAATGCCAAGAGGTAGGAGGTTTTTTTTCGTTCATCGGTACGATGTTCGGGATTGGCTTCCATGAGTTGCAAATACGTAGTAGCCTCCTGCATCTTGCCCACATCGATGTAGGCCCTTACCAAAGCCGAAAGAACCACAATTTCGGTCAGTGCCTTAAACTCGGATTGCTGGTTGGCGGCATAGGCTTTCAACAAACTTGCCACTCTTTTTTGGTATTGATGGGTCTTGCGGTAGTCGGTGGCGGCATTGTAATTTAGCGCGATCAAGTTTTCCAGTTCGTGGGAACGTTCGGAGAGCTCGATGGCTTCAGCCCTAATGGCCTGTGCTTCATCATAAAACCCGTTTTGACTGTATAGAATCGAAAGTGCAATCTTGCAATTGATTACGTTAAAGGTGTCCTTTTCCTTAGCAAAATAGGGTTCTGCATTGCGAAGCACTCGAGACGCTTCTGCAAATTCACCTTTCATGGAGAGCGACTGGCCGATGTACATTTCTGAAAGCCCGATGTACCTTTGGTAATCGATATTTTTTGCCAATTGTTGGGCCTTCTGATAAATGGCTATGGCGTTTTCCAATTCCCCGAGATCCTGATAGGCATTTCCCGCATTCAAGAGCATTCTTGCGAAATCCCTGGGGTCTAATTTGTCTTGAATAGGGGAATATTGATTGAATACGCGGATCGATTCTGAAGGATTGCCCAAGTAGGATTTGTAGTAGTAAATGAGGTCCGAAATATTATCGGCTGCAAGTTCTACCGAATCCAATGCAATGGCATAATCAATCGTCGCTTTAGCCAAGGAATCGTAGCGATAATTTTGATCGAATTCCACCACGCTGGTCAGACTGTCCATCCAAACCAGCTTTTCGCCGTTTTGCGAATGCTGCATCAAGGAATCGTAACGCTTCATTTGGTTCTGGATTTCCTTTTCCTGCCCATGGGCAAGGTAGGATAGGGCGCTAAGGAGCAGGAAACCAAAAACTTTCATCAACAGTTACAATGGTGCGTATTCAAATATAGCAAAACAGCCTAAAAGTTAACTACGTGGGGTTACGTAGAAAAATCCGGTTTGGAACATATTTCCCTTATCACTACGTGGCTGGATATCTTTTTGAAATTGGGGATGGAATTTTCGTTTATAATTGTATTTTTAGAATTCCTTAAGTATCCAACAACTACTAATACCAATGCTGCATGCAAATCATTGAATCCCAAAAAACATACGATGTGGTCATCGTGGGCTCCGGGGCCGGAGGCGGAATGGCTACCAAAATACTGGCCGACGCCGGATTGAAAGTGGCCGTCATTGAAGCGGGACCCTTTTTCGATCCCGCCGATCCCAACCAACGTACCCAATTAAAATGGCCCTACGAATCCCCCCGTCGTGGAGCCGGTACCCGCCGTGATTTTGGGGAGTTCGACATGGCCTATGGGGGCTGGGAAATTGACGGCGAGCCCTACAATCAAATTGGCGATACCCAATTCGATTGGTTCCGTTCGCGCATGTTGGGAGGCCGCACCAACCATTGGGGGCGAATTTCCCTGCGGTTTGGTCCCAAAGACTTCAAAGGAAAAGACCGTGACGGTTTGGGCGAAAACTGGCCCATTGGGTATGACGATATCAAACCCTATTACGATAAAGTAGACAAGCTCATCGGTGTTTTTGGCAGTAATGAAGGACGCTACAACGACCCGGATGGATTCTTTTTGCCCGCTCCTAAGCCCCGACTGCACGAGTTGTACTACATCAAAGGCGCTAAGAAATCGAATGTGGACGTAATTCCGTCACGGTTGTCCATCCTTACCAAACGCATCAACAACGATCGCGGGGTGTGCTTTTTTTGCGGACAATGCAACCGGAGTTGTTCGGTTTATGCGGACTTCTCCTCCGGAAGCTGCTTGATTTTTCCGGCACAGAAAAGCGGCGGACAAGTGGACTTGTACGTGAACAGCATGGTGAGCGAAGTCACCATCGACGAAAATGGTAAGGCTACGGGCGTTAAATACATCAACAAGGAAGACCGCCGACAGTATGGCATCAAGGGCAGGGTTGTGATCTTGGCGGCATCGGCCTGTAGCACTGCACGGATTCTGTTGAATTCCAAGAGCGAAAAATTCCCCAACGGATTAGGCAATAGTAGCGGCTTGATTGGCCATTACCTGCACGATTCCACGGGAACGGACCGTGTGTTCTTCGTCCCCGAATTGATGAACCGCAAACGCTACAACGAAGATGGGGTAGGAGGCCTGCACGTCTATTCGCCTTGGTGGCTGGACAATAAAAAACTCGATTTTCCCCGCGGTTACCACATCGAGGTGTGGGGCGGTATGGGTATGCCTGGTTACGGTACGGGGTTCAATCCCAACTCCCTTAACAAATACCTTGGCTTAAAAGTGGGTGGTTACGGAAATGGCCTGAGGGAAGACGTTAAGAAATTTTACGGTTCGGTAATGGGCGTCTCGGGACGGGGCGAATCCATTGCCATGAAGGATAACTATTGCGAAATCGATCCCACCACGGTGGACGAATTTGGAATTCCGGTGCTGCGGTTTAACTACCAATGGACCGATTACGAGCGGAAGCAATCCAAGCACATGCACGACACCTTCGAGGAAATTTGCCACAACATGGGCGGGATTGCCTTGGGTGATAAACCCGGCAAAGATCAGGATTACGGTTTGCTGAACCCAGGAAGGATCATCCACGAAGTGGGCACCACCCGTATGGGCAGCGATCCCAAGACTTCGGTAGTCAACGAATTTGAACGCCTGCACGACGTCAACAACGTGTTTGTGGTCGATGCGGGACCGTTCGTATCCCAAGCCGACAAAAACCCTACTTGGACCATCTTGGCCCTGGCATGGCGTACCTCCGATTACATCATTGAAGAACTCAAAAAGCAAAACCTATAACCCATGGACAGACGTGAAAGTTTAAAATCGATGCTCTTGGGCTCCATGGCGGTGGGGCTTACCTTAGAAAGTTGTGTTACCGAAACTTCGCCCGAAATTATAGAAGATAAAATCTGGGCCTACACTTATGGCCGTACCCCCAAGGAACAGGCCTTTGACGAAAGGCTGATCTGCGAGGAATTTTTTGATGAAACCGAGCGGCAGCAAGTCACCACTTTGGCGAATTTGATTTTGCCTCCTAACGAGAGCGGAACCATCGAACAAGCGGGCGTGGTCGATTTTATCGAATTCATGGCCAAGGACGTACCCGAGTTCCAGACCCGCATCCGTGGTGGATTGATGTGGCTGAACATTTATTGCAATGCCAAGTACAATGCCAGTTTCATGACTTGCACCGAGGACCAGCAAAAAGAGGTACTGGATACCATAGCTTTCCCCGATCCTGAGGCCAAAGAACAGGTGCAGGAGGTGAAGTTTTTCTCCCTCATGCGCAACTTGGTGATGACGGGTTATTTTACTTCTGAAGTGGGGATTAAGGAGTTAGGCTATGTGGGCAACATCCCCAACAATTGGGACGGCGTGCCCCAAGACGTGTTGGACGCTCATGGCCTAAGCTACGATCCCGAATGGTTGAAAAAATGTGTGGACATCGATACCCGCGGCGACGTGGCCCAATGGGACGAGGAAGGGAATTTGATTACGTAGCCTATTATGGCCTAAAGAATATCTTTTTAGCCGGATATGGAATTTTGATGACTTTTAGTAATTCTGATTGAAAATTGGTATAAATCAAATAGTGATTGGAAGTTGCTAGGTCGTAAGTGGTTATTAAAATGACCCTTTGCTCCAAATCCATATTAATGCTAGTTGCGTTGAAATTATTGGCTTCTGGATGAGCAATGGACATGTTCATAATTAAATCTGACATAAAATCAGTGCTAGTATTATCCTCAATGACATTTCCAGTGTTTTTATTTAAAACTGCGATGCCCGTATTATAGGGGGAGGGTTGTTGAAATCCTGTATGAATCAAGAGCCTATCCTGATAAAATTCACCTTCAAATGGGTAGAATCCTTCATTGTAGATGTAATTGTAAGGGACATCCCATTCTTCTTCGAAAGTACTTAAGTCGTATTTTTTCAATGAATCGTCGAACAAATAAACTTTTTCACCATCCGAAGTGAAGCTAAGTTGCCCCAAGCCTATTATTTCACCTTCAACAGTACCATTGTTGGTATTGATTTTAATTATTTTTCCAACGGTATTATCGTCCTGTCTTTGAACGGAGCAAAGCAAAAGATTATTTGTCAAGAAAGCTGCGGAGGTATAGTAGCCTTCTAGGCTAAATAGGGCGCAATCCTGGTTTGTCCCTTTGAGACGATAATTGGCAATTACAAGATTGTTGACTGAGTCATAAAATTCAGAACAGATAACGATTGTTCCATTGGAAGAAGTGACATATTTGATATTTTCATTTTCGATACTGCATAATTGATTGTAGGTGTTTATGGAGCCCGTATTCAAGTTTTTTTGCCCAATAGGATAATCGAGGTCGTTTAAGTCTCTAACCCACGTGATTTCCCCACTTTCCCTAAAGTCCATTTTTGAATTTTGATTAAATCCAAAACTATTGCTTAGGTTCTCTGTAGTTACCTCAGAATTTTCAGCATCAATGTTCATCAATACAATGTCGCCATCGGCTCCTGTATCTGCCAAAAGACTTAGGTTGTAGGTTTCCAATTCATCCGTCGTTTGATCGTCATTTTGATCGTCATTCTGGTCATCGTTCACATCAGGGTTGGTGCTTGGATTTTCTTCCGTTTTTGAACAGGCTACCAATAACAGTATCATAAAAATCCAATAGAATTTCATTATAGTTTTTTTTCAAAGAAAGTAAATATTTTTGGCATTACTTGCCATACCCCTCCACATGCACTTGCTTCACCGCCCTTCCACTGGGGTCGTTCATATTTTTAAAACTCTCGTCCCATTCCAGGGCCACGGCACTGCTGCAAGCTACAGAGGGCACACTGGGCACCGTTAAGGCTGCCGCATCGCTGGGGAAGTGCTCCTCAAAAATACTGCGGTAATAAAACTCCTCCTTGCTGGTGGGCGTTTGTATGGGAAAACGGTATTTGGCATTGGCCAATTGCTCGTCCGTAACTTCACTGTTTACCAATTCCTTGAGGGTGTCGATCCAACTGTAGCCCACCCCATCACTAAACTGTTCTTTCTGTCTCCAGGCCACGCTTTCTGGGAGCATGTGTCCAAAGGCTTCACGCAGTACCCATTTTTCCATGGCCTGTCGGGCTTTGGGGTTGCCTTCCCCGGCAAGGATCATTTTGTCCTTGGGGTTTAGGCGCATGGCCACATCCATAAATTCCTTGTCCAAAAAGGGTACCCGGCCTTCAATGCCCCAAGAAGCCAAGCTCTTGTTGGCACGTAAGCAGTCATATAGGTGGAGCTTGTCCAGCTTGCGCACGTTTTCCTCATGAAAATCCTTGGCGGAGGGCGCCTTGTGGAAGTAGAGGTAGCCCCCAAAGATCTCGTCGGCACCCTCTCCGGAGAGCACCATCTTAATCCCCATCGCCTTGATGGCCCGCGCCAACAAAAACATGGGCGTCGAGGCACGAATGGTGGTGATGTCGTAGGTTTCCACATGGTAAATCACGTCGCGGATAGCGTCGATGCCCTCTTGTATCGTAAAGTGTACTTCGTGATGCACGGTTCCAAGATGCTCGGCTACTTTTTTGGAAGCTGCCAAATCGGGGGAGCCTTCCAGTCCAATAGCAAAGGAGTGGAGGCGGGGGTACCAGGCGTTCTCCACATCGCCACTTTCAATACGTTTGTCTGCATATTTTTTGGCCAGGGCCGAAGTAATGGAGCTATCAAGTCCGCCCGAAAGCAACACCCCATAGGGCACGTCGCTCATCAGTTGGCGGTGTACCGCAGCATCCAGGGCGTTGCGCAAATCCTCGATGGAGGTTTGGTTGTCCCTTACGTTGTCGTATTCCATCCAATCGCGGGTCCACCAGCGTTTCACTTCGCCCTCCTTGCTGTACAGGTAATGTCCGGGAGGGAACAATTCAATTTTGGTGCACACCCCTTCCAAAGCTTTCAATTCACTGGCCACGTAAAAGGTACCGTCCTTGTCCCAACCTATGTACAGTGGGATAATGCCCATGTGGTCGCGCGCTATGAGGTAGGCGTTGTTTTCCACATCGTAGAGTGCAAAACCAAAGATGCCGTTAAGCTCGTCCAAAAAGGCGGGACCCTTTTCCTTGTAAAGGGCCAAGATGACCTCGCAATCGCTTTTGGTGCGGAAGTTGTAGCGTCCTTCAAACTGCTTTCGCAATTCCTGATGGTTGTAGATTTCGCCATTGGCAGCAAGTACCAGTTTGCGATCCTCCGAAAATAACGGCTGCTTCCCCGAGGTAGGATCTACAATGGCCAGCCGTTCGTGGGCCAATATGGCTTTGGAATCGTCATAAATTCCGCTCCAATCGGGGCCACGATGACGCAGGCATTTGGCCATGGTTAATAGTTGGGGGCGCAACGCTTCACTGGGTTGCTTGAGGTCGAAGGCGCATACAATTCCGCACATAGGGTCGTTCTTTAAATTAAAAAACCCGCCAAATTTGAAACTTGACGGGTTGTGTATAGGGTACAAGTTTCGGCTACGGCTTTCCGTTATTAGAATTATTGGTATTGAAATTATTGGAACGTAGCATCAACGTTTGGTTTCAAATGAGTGCCTCAAATATCTACTTTTTTTTGAACAAAAGAAACATTCCACAAGAAAATTTAGGGAAAACTAGCGAAGCTTTGGAAAAGCGGAAGGATTCACCTCATGCATCAGGGCATAGACCTTTTCAAAAATATCTTCCGTAGAGGGTTTTGAAAAATAATCCCCGTCCGATGCATAGGCCGGACGGTGCGGTTGGGCCGTAAGCGTCGCTGGGGGGCTGTCCAGATGGCGATACCCACCTTGCTCGTTAAGGATGTGGTCCAAAATATAAGCGGATGCCCCACCGGGAACATCTTCATCAATCACCAGCAAGCGGTTGGTCTTTTGGACGCTTTTTACAAGGTCGTGGTTCAGGTCCAAAGGCAATAGCGATTGTACATCGATCACTTCGGCATCAATGCCCACCTGCAAGAGCTCCTTGGCAGCTTCCTGCACCAAGCGCAGGGTACTTCCGTAGGAAACCAAGGTAATGTCTTCGCCCGATTTCACGGTTTCGACCACCCCGATTGGCGTTCGGAATGCTCCCAAGTTATTCGGTAATTGTTCCTTCAGTCGGTAACCGTTCAAGCATTCGATGATAAGAGCAGGTTCGTCGCTTTGCATTAAGGTATTATAGAAACCAGCAGCTTTGGTCATATTGCGGGGGACGAGTAGGTACATCCCTCGCAACAAATGGATCAAGCCACCCATTTGCGAACCGCTGTGCCAAATACCTTCCAAACGATGCCCACGGGTACGCACAATCAGCGGTGCTTTCTGTTTGCCAACGGTCCGGTAACGCACCGTAGCCAGGTCATCGCTCATAATTTGCAGGCAATACATCAAATAATCCAAATATTGAATTTCGGCAATGGGGCGTAATCCCCGCATGGCCATTCCGATGCCCTGCCCCAAAATAGTTGCTTCGCGGATGCCGGTATCGCTCACGCGCAATTTGCCATGTTTTTCCTGAAGTCCTTCCAACCCTTGGTTTACATCGCCAATGGTGCCGCTGTCTTCACCAAAAATCAGGCTTTCGGGGTGTTCGGTAAAAAGGATGTCGAAATTGTCCCGAAGGATAACCCTTCCGTCCACTTCCTCCGGTTGGGGATCGTAAGTGGGAAGCACTTCTTTAATGTTGGTGGCTTTGGAAGGCAATTCCGAGTACAGGTTGGAGCTGTACATGGGTTGCACAATGTCGAAGAAATTGTTGACCCAATCCTGAAGTTGTTTCTTTTCAGGAGTGTCTTCACCTAAGACATAGCGAAGCGCCTTTCGGACTTTGGAAATGATGTCTTTGCGAAGCGGTTCCTTTTCAGTAGCCAATTCGTTTTTGATTTTTTCAATGAAGGCCTTGTTGGGACTGTTCTCAGCAACATGTTCCAACAAAGTGATGGCTTCTTTCTGTTCCTGCTTGTGAGGTGCCAAAAAAGCGCCCCACTCCCGGTTTTTGCCCTCCCGTACCTGCTTTTTGATGCCCTTCTCCAATTCGTCGAGTTCTACTTCAGAAGCTATATTGCTGGCTAGGATCCATTCGCGCATTTTCAGGTTGCAATCGTGTTCCCGTTCCCATTGCAAGCGTTCTGGGCTTTTGTAGCGTTCGTGGGAGCCACTGGTGGAATGTCCTTGGGGTTGTGTGAGTTCCACTACATGAATCAACACGGGGACGTGCTCCTCCCTAGCCAATTTCCCTGCCTTTTCAAAGGTCTCCACCAAGGTGGGGTAGTCCCAGCCTTTCACCTTCATGATTTCGTAGCCTGCTTTTTCTTCAGTGCGCTGAAAACCACTTAGGATTTCGGAAATATTTTCTTTGGTGGTTTGATATTTTGCCGGAACGGAGATGCCGTATTCGTCGTCCCAAATACACATCACCATCGGAACCTGCAACACCCCTGCGGCATTGATGGTTTCCCAAAACAGACCCTCGCTGGTACTGGCATTGCCAATGGTACCCCAGGCCACTTCGTTGCCGTTGTTGGAAAAATGGGTCATGCCTTCCAACCCTTTTACCTTTCTAAAAATTTTGGAAGCTTGTGCCAATCCCAAGAGACGGGGCATTTGTCCTGCGGTGGGTGAGATGTCGGAACTGCTGTTTTTTTGATCGGTGAGGTTTTTCCAGGAACCGTCCTCATTCAAGCTATGGCTCATAAAATGTCCGCCCATTTGCCTTCCGGCACTCATGGGGTCTGCTTCCATGGAGGTATGCGCGTACAATCCGGCAAAGAAGTTTTCGATGCTCAGTTGCCCCAATGCCATCATAAAAGTTTGGTCGCGGTAATAGCCACTGCGCCAATCACCTTTTTTGAATGCCTTTGCCCAGGCAAGTTGGGGGACTTCCTTTCCGTCCCCGAAAATACCAAACTTGGCTTTTCCGGTAAGCACTTCACGACGCCCTAGCAAACTACATTCCCTACTGGTAACCGCCACTTTGTAATCGTTTATTACGTTGGCTTTAAAGTCTTCAAAGGAAATGGCGTCGTTAGCTTGGGGGTTTGTCTGCATATCGGGAAAATTACCTTGCAAAAGTAGCGAAAATAACCTTGCGGAACAATGTTAAAATTTTAAAGGATTCTTAAAAAAAGAAGTTGAAAATTTAATTTTTCTTACTCTTTTTAAATATTTCCACGCCCAGCCTGCGAATGAGTAAAAGGAAAGGGGTCGCATGAAGCAACAAATCAAAATAGTCCATGGGTTTCATGCCTACAGCACCGCCTGCCATCCATTTCAACTTACCCCAAATATGGGGTTCTGGGGCATACGGGGCCAAGCCCAAGGTGAGGCAAAGAAGGATTAAAATGCGCCAGTCGTTGAGGAGTGTCATGGGTTATGGGCTACGTTGAAAAAGTAAAAATAAAAAAAATACCTTTGTCTAGCACCCAGCACCTCTAATACCACTTTCGAGTGAACAGTCCCGTGAGGGTCCTTATGTCCAAGGTTACGATGAACCGAATCCGCTGGTCGTAATTTCCCAATCCCGGTTCCCAGCCAAGGTTGGAATATAAGGGGAAGTAAATTTCAAAGTAATCAGCCACCAAACTGGCACGAATACCCGAATCGTAGGCCAGTTGTCCATTGAAATTGCTGTTCTTCACCACGCCAACATCGCCGTAAGCATAAATCCACTTCCAGATGTTGGTACTCGCGTTGAGGCTGATGATCCACTCGTTGGCAAAACTGGGCTCCAATTGCGATTTGAAACCGCCTTCGGCGACGATCAGTTGCTGACTGAATAATCCGCTATTCTCACTACGACCGTAGTAATTGTAGTCGAACATATAGTCGGTGGGCCGGTCCAGTGCAAAGCTGAAATAATCATCATTTTTATCGGTATTGTTGTACAGGAACAGTCCTGTAAAAAACCGTAGGTTAATCTGCCGATTGCTCAAGAATAATTTTCGGTATTCCAGTTGGCACGCCAATTTGCTGAACTTTTTGGCTAGTTCAAAATCGAAACTGGCCCGGTAAAAATTGATCAAGTTGTTGTCCGAGTATACGTATTGCAGGTTGTACACGCTGTAGTTGGGTTCTTGATTGGGGTTGTTTGGGTTCTCGTCGCGGGATACCGAAACACTCCGAACGTTCACAAACTGTCGTTTGTTTTTCCGCAAGTCATGGTGATCGCGAAAGGCCATGGTAATGTAGGGCGAGAATTTTTTATAGAACAGGCCGTCGTCGTACGAGTAATAGGTACCAGACAATCCGTAGCGAACATAATACAGGTCGCCGTAATATTTGCGGTCGGTAAAAATCAACGCACCTTTACCTACCAAGGTTTGTGAATTGAAGCCGTACTGGGGTTCCAGGCGGTAATAAAATCCTTTGGGGAGAAGCGTTTTGTTGTATACCTTGGGTCCTAGGGTAAACCCATCGTACAGGTTGTAACTAAAGGTGGGCATGAAGAACACCTGGTTGTACTTGGGATCCTCGATGTCCTGGAATAAGCGAAACTGTAAAGGACGATTTAATAAGCCTTCGACCTTTTTAAAATTATTTCGTTGGTTAAATTCCGGGATGGTTCCCTCGTAGTTTACGGCCAACTTCCGGATGCCTTCCCTAGGCACCATAAGTGTTGTTGTGGAGTCGACCGGGGGCAACCATTTTTTAAATACTATTTCATCACGGTTCAAGCCATACAGGGCAACGGGCATGCTGTTGTTGCGTTTGTTCTGTACGGTAACCTTCAGTGAATCCCCGACGATGGTTACATTTTTTATTTTGAAATCAATCAAGGTGCGCTTTCCAGCGTAGTCTTCAAAAAACCAATTGACAGGCAAGGGGGTATTTTTTTGTAGGATCTCCTGAAAATCGGAGGGCCGAGCCTTTTGCAGTTGGTAGCTGTCAAAAAATTCTTTGATGCTTTTTTCCAAGGTTTCTTCTCCTAAGTAATCCTTCAAATACACCAAGCCAGAGCCCGCATAATAATCGTTGGCCAATTCCTTGTTGAATTTTACCAACGAATCCTTAGGGGTCACCAAGGCCTGGTGTAAATTGCTTCGGGCCATGTTGAGGTAGAGGAACGGGTACTGATCGTTGAATTCCAATTCGCTGGCATGCGACCAACGAACGATGAAAAATTCGCTCATGTTTCCCAATATCTTAATATCTGGATAATAAGTATTTACATACGCTATCATCAAGTAAACTTGTAAGGCTCCAATCAGCCAATAATCGTTGCGTGGGTGTATGGAGAGGGTGTTTTCCACATACTTTCGGGAAATGGTTTTCATGAGGGCGAGATCCATTTCAAAACCACTAGGAAACGGACTGATGAAATCGGGTAGTTGGTTCAAGCCATAGACCGGGCTGTTGCGGTAATCGGCATCGCTTACGACCAATTTTGAGAAGGGATACTTTCCTAATTTTGTTTCCAAAAACCGCGTAATGCGATCTATCTGTAAGGCCTTGATGGCGGGCGTCACCTTTTTATCCTTGATATCCGTTATAACTTCCAGTTGGTCCGTGACCACCGATTGGAACCCCAAAGTCTTATCCAGATAAATTGGTGCGCTCATGCGCTGGTTTCCCTGTAAATGATAGACCTTTTCATCTGCTTGACTCACGGTACCCGTCACATCCAGATCGGTAATAAGTTGATAGCCATTCGGAATGTGAAAATTTATGTGAAACGTGGAGGGGTCCATGTAGAAATCGTCGGTATTCTTATTGCTATAGGCCTGCCATCCGCCATCATAAACTGCAGGCGCCATGAACCAGTAGCGCAATTTGTAATCCCCATTTTTGCTTACCCCAAAACGCGTGAACTTATCATTGGGCACCTTAGTCTCATAGCTAAGGGTCACATTAATGGACTCCCCCGGAGCGAGTGCTTCTGGAAGCGTCACCTTTATTAAATCGGGGGCGGGGCTTCGTTGCCAGGATAGGGAATCATTGTTGCTAGTGCCTAATTTAGATAGTTTGGTGCGCCCTCTGTTTTCCTCTTTTTCAAAATGAAAGGCACTCGAGAAGTTTTCTGCAAAGCGAACCGCCAAAGGAGTGGTCTTGTTGGAAAAACTGTGGGCCCAGTCCGTTAGCACCAACTCATTAAGGGTATCTTTTGAAGCGTTGACATAGTTTAGGCTTTCCTCAATTTTTAGGGTATTGGTTTCCACATTGAGGAACACATCCATCTGAATGGTGTGTTGTGCTTTCAACGAAAGCGAAATGAAAAGTGTTAGGATTAATAGGCAATGCAGCTGCTTCAAATCGATACTTTCAAAAATTTAATGGCTTTGCTACGCGGAAGGGAAACATCTTTTAACAAATAAAATCCGTTGGGTAAATAAGAAACATCCCACACCGCATTTTCCCTACCCGAAAAATAGTGCTCCGCTATTTTTAACCCCATGGCATTGTAAAGGACTACCTCATGGGTTCCGTTATCCGGGAATTGCAATTCCAATTGTTGGGGTATCAAGGTACTTTTCAGTTGCAGTATGCCCTGCAAGACTACATCCGGTGTTTCCAAAACAATGGTTTCATCGGTTTCCAACTGCATAATCACCGGAAGGTGATCGCTCATGTTGTACAAAAGTTCCCTCAGGCTTTCCCCATAAGTACCATCGCATGCACTGTCGTTAATGCTTAGGTTGAAGCAATTGCCATTGTTGCCATAGGAATGATAGCTGTCTTCCAGGTAATGCAAATCGGGGTCGGCCAAGAGGTTTTCAGACACCAATATAAAATCGAATCGATCGTCCAAACCGCCTCCGGCACCTGCGCCAAAAGGGCCCGAACTAATGCGGCTGCTTTGGGTGTGCACCCCCTGAAAATTGCTATTGTTGCTCCATGCGCCGGGCGTATCGATGGGGTCGGCCATGGTAATAAAATTGGAAGGGTCCAAAAGTGCTACATAAGCCGGTTCGGTGGAACTGTACAAATTAAGGTCGCCTGCAAAGATTACATAAGCGTCTGGGTTCAACGAATTGGTATCGCTTAAAAAGGCTTCAACCATATTCAATCGTTCGTTTTGGTTGCTGCCGCCTTCGCTAGACTTTAAATGCGCAATATAAATTTCAAGAACAATGGGGTTTACAGAGCCATTGGCTGTATGAAGTCGAAGGGTGTAATGGTTGATGTCCCTCACGTTGGTTTGCACGACGCTTTCGGCTTCGAGGGTCATCTTGTCCCTTCGGTAAAAAAGCAATTGCTGCAAATCGGCGCTTCCGGACTGATTGGGAATAAAAGTCGCGCTGGCATAGCGACTATCGGTATCGTTCAGGGAGCTATTCAAAATAAGATTGCCACCAAAGCCAGATTGCAATTCACAGACCATGAATAGGTCCGGTTCGTAGGTATCAAGAATGTCTTTCAGTATAAGCTCCCGATTGGGCGGATTGGCCTCCGGGAATTCCAAGAGGTTGTAGCTCATAAGCTTCAAAGACTCTTGGCCCAGAAAGAGTTGCGCAAAAAGAGAAAAAAAGACCAGCAGTACTTTTTGAAACATAGGGCGGGGAGTAACTTTTTCTAGAAATTTGGACTTAAGTTGTATTGGTTGTAGAATTCGTTCAGAATTTCCAGCACTTCGTCTTCCGTATCGACCAAGTGCAACAAGTCGATGTCTTCTGGACTGATGTTGCCAACCTCGATAAGGGTCTTCTTGATCCAGTCCAACAATCCGCCCCAAAATTCGGAACCTACCAAAATAAGGGGGAATCGATCAATCTTATGGGTTTGGATGAGCGTTAAGGCTTCAAACAATTCGTCTAAAGTGCCAAATCCGCCGGGCATTACCACAAAGCCCTGCGAATATTTTACGAACATTACTTTCCGTACAAAGAAATAGTCGAAATCAATGCTTTTATCGTTATCGATATAAGGGTTGTCGTGCTGTTCAAAGGGCAAGGCAATATTGAGCCCTACGGAGGTTCCTCCTGCCAAGTGGGCACCCTTGTTCCCGGCTTCCATAATTCCAGGACCACCGCCTGTAATGATGCCGTAGCCGTTTTCGGTAATTTTCTTGGCAATACGCTCGGCCAACTGATAGTAAGGCTGATTTGGCTTGGTTCGTGCCGAACCGAAAATGGAAACACAAGGGCCAATGCGGCTCAATTTTTCGTAACCTCCCACAAACTCGCCCATAATTTTGAAAATGGCCCAGGAGTCGTTGGTCTTTATCTCATTCCAGTTTTTGTGTCTTTTTTCATGTCGCATAACCCAGCTCTTTTTTACGAATGTAATTCTTTTTTTAGGAACCTCGCCGTATGGCTCTTAGACTGTTTTACCAATTCCTCGGGAGTTCCCTTGGCAATCACCTCACCCCCATTTTTTCCACCTTCGGGTCCAATGTCAATGATGTAGTCCACGGTTTTGATAACATCCAAATTGTGTTCGATGATCAGTACCGTATTGCCTTTATCTACCAATTTGTTGAGCACCAGCAGCAAAACGCGGATGTCCTCAAAATGCAATCCCGTGGTAGGTTCGTCCAAAATGTAGAAGGTATTCCCTGTATCGCGCTTAGAGAGTTCGGTAGCGAGTTTGATGCGCTGCGCTTCCCCCCCGGATAGGGTAGTGGATTGCTGCCCCAAAGTGATATAGCCCAGCCCTACATCCTGAATGGTTTTCAGTTTTCGGTAAATGGCCGGGATGTGCTCAAAAAAGTCACAGGCTTCGTCAATGGTCATTTCCAAAACATCGTAAATAGACTTCCCTTTGTAACGTATTTCCAAGGTTTCCCGGTTGAATCGCTTCCCCTGGCAGGTTTCACACTCTACGTACACATCGGGGAGGAAGTTCATTTCAATTACCTTCAAACCACCACCTTGGCAGGTTTCGCAGCGACCGCCTTTTACATTAAAACTAAAACGGCCCGGCTTGTAGCCACGTATCATGGCTTCGGGCACTTTGGCAAACAAATTCCGTATTTCCGAAAATACCCCGGTGTAGGTTGCCGGATTGGAACGGGGCGTCCTTCCAATAGGCGATTGGTTAATGTCGATGACTTTGTCGATGTGCTCCAATCCCAAAATCTTCTGGTAGGGCATGGGTTTTTTGACCCCGTTGAAAAAATGGGCGTTCAAAATGGGGTACAAGGTCTCGTTGATCAAGGTCGATTTGCCACTTCCTGAAACCCCCGTCACGCCAATCATGGTGCCCAACGGGAAGCCGATGTGTATGTTTTTTAAATTGTTACCAGTAGCACCTTGGATGGAGAGGGTCTTTCCATTGCCCTTCCTACGTTTTTTGGGAACCGAAATTTCCTTTCCACCGTTTAGGTATTCGGCCGTAAGGGTGTGGTGTTTTTTGATTTCGGTAGGATTTCCTATGGAAACTATTTCCCCGCCATGCTTTCCAGCTGCAGGGCCAATATCGATCACGTAGTCGGCTTGTTCAATCATCTCCTTGTCGTGTTCCACCACAATCACCGAATTGCCTATTTCCTTCAACTGAATCAGTGCCTGGATCAGTTTTTCATTGTCCCGCTGGTGCAACCCAATACTGGGTTCATCCAAAATATACAATACCCCGACTAATTGAGACCCTATCTGTGTGGCCAACCGTATGCGCTGGGCTTCCCCTCCAGAAAGTGATTTGGAACTGCGGTTCAAATTGAGGTAAGTAAGTCCTACGTTTAATAAGAATTTTAACCGGGACCGCACTTCTTTGATGATTTCCGAACCAATTTTCCATTGGGTTTCGGACAGGCTTTTGTCGATGTTTTCAAACCAATCCGCCAAATCCTGAATGTCCATTTCCGAGAGGTCTGCAATACTCTTGTCGTTAATCCTAAAGTAGAGCGACTCCTTGCGCAATCGGCTTCCATGGCATTCGGGGCATACCTTTTTGTCCATATACTCCTTGGCCCAGCGTTTCAACGATTTGGAATCGTCGGCTTCATAAGTATTTTGGATGAACGTAGCCACGCCCTCGAAATCTATTTTGTAGTTTCGGGTGATGCCCAAAGTTTTGGAAGCTACTTCAAAACTCGTGTTTGCCCCTTGGAAAATGACTTGTTTGGCTTCTTCGGGAATGCTTTCAAACGGATCCCCCAAATTGAATTCATACCGCTGCGCAATGAGTTCCAACTGTTTGAACACCCAATTGTTTTTCTGGGGGCCATGAGGTGCTAAAGCGCCTTGTTTGATGGAAAGCTTTTTATTGGGGACAATTTTATCTAGGTTCACTTCATAGAGCCTTCCCAAGCCTTTGCAATGGGGGCACATCCCTTTGGGCGAGTTGAAGGAAAAGTTGTTTGGTTCTGGATTGGGGTACGAAATGCCCGTGGTGGGGCACATGAGCGACCGACTGAAATACCGAAGCTGCTCCGTTTCGTTGTCCATCACCATCATCACGTCATTCCCGTGGTACATGGCTGTAAGGATGGTCTCGGTGAGGCGGCGGTTATGGTCACTCTCGTCATCTATTTTTAAGCGATCGATTACGATTTCAATGTCGTGGGTTTTATAACGGTCAATCCGCATGCCCTTTACGATGTCCTGTACTTCGCCGTCCACCCGAACTTTCACAAAACCCTGTTTGGCAATCTGCTCAAATAGCTCGCGGTAGTGTCCCTTTCGGGAACGGATTATCGGTGCCAGTACACTTACTTTTTTCCCCTTAAAATCCTGAAGGATCAACTCCTTGATCTGCTCGTCGCTATAGCTTACCATTTTTTCGCCTGTTTCGTAGCTATAGGCTTCACTGGCGCGCGCAAAAAGTAGACGAAGGAAGTCATAAATTTCGGTGATGGTGCCTACTGTAGAGCGCGGACTTCGGCTGGTAGTCTTTTGCTCGATGGCGATGACGGGGGAAAGCCCTTCAATTTTATCGACATCGGGACGTTCCAAACTGCCAAGAAACTGGCGGGCGTATGCTGAAAAAGTTTCGATGTAACGCCTTTGCCCTTCGGCATAAATGGTATCGAAGGCCAAGGAAGACTTCCCACTGCCGGAAAGCCCTGTAATTACTACCAATTGCTCTCTTGGAATGGCAACATCGATGTTCTTCAAATTGTGAACCCGAGCGCCTAAAACTTCAATCACATCCTCCAGTTTTGCCATAGTGCGCAAAGGTACTCAATTGCTATGAAAATTTATAAAGCCATGACCTTCAAAATCCTTAAAAATTATCCATGGTGGATTATTAACAAGATTAAATTTTATGGCTGTTGCCTTAGAAAATTTGATACATATATTTTTTTATTTCATCAAACTCAGGGCTTCCCTCTGGATAGGCGTTTGAATATAAAAAATAAATTTTATCACCTCGCTTTATCCATTTCCAATATTGAGGGGGTAAATAGTGAATAGTCACATTTGGCAAACGATTTAACTTATCAAAAATTTTATCAGCTATTTCTTGGGTTGGGGCCTCTAACTCAGTAATGTAGATACAATCTAGATATTCTCCTTCTTGGTATTGGCTATTACAAAATGATAGTGAAATTTGTCTTCTAAATTCAAGATTGTCAAAAACATCCGTTTTTAAATCCTTATTAAAAACACTAAATAAACCATCTATTTCCTTTTCGGAATAATCATCAATACATTTTTGGCAAATCCCAATACTTTCTATCTTTTTTTCAAGTTGAAGCCATTTGTCATTCTGACCATGACTTAATAGATTAAAAAGGACAGGGAAAAACAAAAAAACACGCTTCATTTCATTGCAGTTTTATTGAGTAAGTTTTTGGTATTTTCAATTGGAGGCTTGTTTCATCAAATAAATCGAAAGTCGAATAGTTTGTGAAAGATACCCTTTATCTTCAAGTCTCGCAACAACCCCTTAAAATTAGGCTATCTAAACGCAAAAGGATGTTCAAATTTATTCCAACTGAAGAAGAATCACATAGGTTAAATTATCAGCTATTGGCTTCCCGCATCACAAACTGGTAAAAGCTGATGGCAATGAAGAAAATAATGCTTGAAACAAAGGAAAAGCTCACAATAAGTGTAATGACGGGTAAATTGAAGAGCAAATGCGCCAGTGGCAGTAGGACCCCAAAAATAACCAGCGACAGGAAAATGCCATAGAGGTACAAGACCAATCCCGGCAAGCTTTTTTCGGTCCTTCCCTGCACCTGGAAAAGTTTGGGGATTACCTCGTTGGCCATGTATTCTCCAAGTTTTGCTAAAAACACCTCGTTGAAGGACGAATCCTGGAAGGCCTCATTGTCGATGGTATTGGCCAAAGTCATGATCTTGTCCTGATGCCGCTCGAAAACCGCATTGAAATCGAGCGATTTCTTGAAATCCCCATACTTGTAACCAAAGTAGTACCAGAGTCCTGAGCCACACTTGTGTTCGATCCATTTGGACACGATGTCTTTACTGTACACATTGGGGTAACGGATGTTTTCCGGAATTTTCTTTTCCCTGGGGTCGGTCATCAAAAGGGATTTCAACTCCAGATACAGGTTTTCGGTATCTTCATAATGATGTTGCTCCTGCAGGAACTCGATTGCCAGTTTGGACTTTCCTTTGTAAAACTCCTTGACTTCAAAAAAGGTAAGCCCGGCAAATTCTTCGTCGATGTATTCCTTCAATCCCGGCAACCACATTTTGGAGCGCATGAGCAGTTCGATGATGCTGCGGAAGTTGTGCATCTTCTGGGTAATCTTGCTCAAACTGTCGATGGCAGTGGTTCTGGTCGCTTTTAGATTAACGGCCGCGGCTGCAAGGTATACCATGATGATGGCTGCTAAAAACCCACTGATGCTGATAAAAATGGTGGTCACATTGGAAAGGGTTTCTGCAAAAGAAGCCGTTACCGTTACCTTTTGGTACAATAGGAAAATAAGGGAGATGCACAAGATTCCACTAATGACCAGTGGAATGAGCGCATAAAGGTCCTTTATGAAAGATTTCCCCTTCAAACGTACATAAAACCCAAAAAGAAACTACCTTCTGGATAGCCCCAACACGGGTGGCGATTTGTTAGTTAGACGTATACTTCTTACCTCAAAAGTAAAGCAAAAATAGTTACTTTGTAGTAATTTACTTACAAATCGATAAACAGGTCTATTTAAACGACCAAAAGCTGTTTGCCGGTTTAAACCGACTTAAAATCCTACAGCGGTATCGTCTCCACGGCGGTCAGCGCCCCCCTCCAAGGAGCCATCGGGACGCACCAGAATGGCATCCACCTTACCGATGACCGGGGCATTTTTCTCATCGATGGTATAGCCTTTTGCTTCCAGTTGCTTCAGAAGGGAAGGGTCAAACGAATCGGGTTCAAATTGCACGACATCCGGTATCCACTGGTGGTGAAAACGTGGCGCATCTACGGCCTCCTGCATGGTCATTCCAAATTCGGATACATTCAGGATGGTTTGTAACACCGAGGTAATGATGGTAGAACCCCCTGGTGTGCCCAAGCTCATCCAAAATTGGCCATCCTTTTCCACCAAAGTAGGGGTCATGGAGCTCAGCATGCGTTTCTGTGGCGCAATGGCGTTGGCCTCTCCGCCAATCAAACCAAACATATTGGGTTCCCCAGTCTTTGCACTGAAATCGTCCATTTCGTTATTTAAGAAGAATCCCAACTCCTTCACATATAATTTAGAGCCATAGGCCGCATTAAGTGTAGTGGTCACGGCTATGGCATTGCCCAACGAATCCACGATGGAAAAATGGGTGGTCTCTGTACTTTCTTCTGGAAAAATGGCTCCGTACGATAGGGTGGAAGAGGGAGTAGCCCCTTCAAATGAGAATCCTTCCATCCGTTGCTTCAAATAGGGGTCGCTTAAAAGGCTATCGATAGGAATTTCCACAAAGTCCGGGTCCCCCAAATAATAACTGCGATCGGCATAGGCCCTCCTTTCGGCTTCTACCAACACCTGAATCGTTTTTAGGCTGTTGTGTCCGTATTGTTTTAAGTCGAAAGGGGCTGCCATTTTCAATATTTGTGCCAAGCAAATACCGCCACTGGAGGGCGGTGCCATCGAAATGATTTTGAAGCCCTCATAATCAAAGACCAAGGGTTCCCTCCATTCGGCTTCATAGGCGGCCAAATCCTCTAGGGTCATGACCCCGCCTTTCGATTGCACGTAGTTTATAAGTTGCTGTCCGGTTTCCCCTTCGTAAAATTCGGCACGGCCATTTTGGATGATGCGCTGCAAGGTGTTGGCAAGGGCCTCATTTTTCAGGGTATCCCCGGCTTTAAAGACTTGGGTGAAAAGCGACTTTTCTTCATTCACGGTTTCGAAGATAGGCCCGAATTCTTGAAACCGTTCGGCCTGTTGTTGGGTAACCACATACCCATTTCTGGCCAGTTCCACAACGGGTTGCAGGATTTCCTCTATGGGCAAGGATCCCAATTTTTCATGGACTGCAAATAGTCCCGCAATCGTACCAGGAACCCCAACGGCCAAGCCCCCCACTTTGCTTTTTTCCTGCAAATAATTTCCTTCAGCATCCAAAAACATGTTCCTGGAAGCCGCTATGGGCGCTTTTTCCCGAAAATCAAAAGTCCCCAATTCGCCAAACTGGGTGCGGTATACCATAAAGCCACCACCACCCAAATTCCCGGCATAGGGATAGGTCACCGCCAGGGCCATCTCGACCGCCACCATGGCGTCGAAGGCATTGCCGCCTTTTTTTAGGACGGCCACTCCAATTTTGGATGCTTCTTCCCTTGCAGAAACGACCATGGCCTGTTGGGCAATCACTCCTTTCTTGGGAAGTATGTTTTCTTTAACAGGGGTTTCGTTCTTGCAGCCAAGAACCGATAGCATCATGAAAAAAATCAAGAAACGTTTCATAATTCGGCAAGTTTGTTTTTGGTGTAGTCCATCAATTCTGCAAAGAAAGAAGTAAACTCTTCCTCAAAAGCATCATAATGGGCTTCCAGATCGAGGATGGCTAGGTTCATTTTGGATTTTCCCTTGGTTCGGATATTCATTTGCGATAGTATCTTGGCTATACCATCCCTACTGCGATAGCTGTAAAGCCAATTGTCACTGATCATGTAGGGCATCATCCGTTGAATCCGTACGGGGAGCATTTCAAAATTATCTTTTAAAAGGTCGTAAAAAGCAGCCACATAATCGGCCAAAGGAGTCTTGTGATAACGCTTCCAATTTTTGGCCAAAAAGTGGTCGTAGAGGATGTCTACAATAACCCCGCTATAATGCCCGTAATTTTTGTGCAAGCGCGCGGTACTTTGTTTTACAATGGGATGGTGGTCCGTAAAGGAATCGATCCCGCGGTGCAATAAAATGCCCTTTTGGATGGAGGCGGGGTATTTCAGGTACTTCTTTCCCTTGATGCCATCGGCAATGAAGTTGCCAATAATGACCCCTTCGTCATTTCCGGAAAGATAAATGTGCGCCAGGAAATTCATCAGGACAATTTACAAAAAGTACCTACATATCGTTTCATAAAAAGTATCTTTGCTGAAAATACTGCACATGACATTGATCAAGTCCATTTCCGGTATCCGTGGCACCATTGGTGGCCCTCAAGGCGATAACTTAACCCCCATTGATGCGGTGCTTTATGCAGCTGCCTACGGTAACTGGATACAACAACAACGTGATAAGGAACACTACCGAGTGGTGGTGGGGCGCGATGCCCGGATTTCGGGACCTATGTTGCAGCAGTTGGTGATGCAGACCTTGGTAGGAATGGGAATCGATGTTGTGGATGTAGGCTTGTCGACCACTCCAACGGTCGAAATGGCTGTAATGCTGGAACATGCCGACGGTGGAATCATTCTCACGGCCAGTCACAATCCCAAACAGTGGAACGCCTTGAAATTACTGAACCACCAAGGCGAGTTTTTGAATGCAGCTGCTGGGCAACAAATTTTGGACATTGCAGCCTCTGGGACGACACAGTTTGCCGCTGTAGATCAGTTGGGACATATTATCCAGAATGAAGCCTATATTGATATGCACATCGACGAAATCCTGGACCTTCCCTTGGTCAACAAGGAAGCCATTGCAAAAGAAGGTTTCAAAGTGGTGGTCGATGCGGTCAATTCAACCGGGGGCATTGCCGTACCAAGGTTACTGGAAGCCCTGGGAGTGCAACCCATAAAACTCTACTGTACGCCCAATGGCGATTTTCCCCACAACCCGGAACCGCTTAAGGAACATTTGTCTGATTTGATGCAAAAGGTAGTCGACGAAAAAGCCGATTTTGGCATTGTCGTAGATCCCGACGTAGACCGTTTGGCTTTTGTGGACGAACACGGAAACATGTTTGGGGAAGAATATACCCTGGTGGCCGTGGCCGATTACGTGCTGAAGCATACCCCCGGCAACACGGTTTCCAACATGTCGTCTACCCGTGCCCTGAAGGACATTACGGAAGCACACGGGCAGCAGTACGCTGCAAGTGCCGTGGGAGAAGTAAATGTAGTGGAATTGATGAAGCAGACCCAAGCCGTCATTGGTGGCGAAGGCAACGGGGGCGTAATCTATCCTGAACTGCACTATGGAAGGGATGCCCTGGTGGGCATTGCCCTGTTTTTAAGTCAGTTGGCCGAGGAAGGCTGCTCCGTGAGTACCTTACGCAAGAAATACCCAAGCTATTTTGCCAGCAAGCAGAAAATAGCACTCACCCCCCAATTGGACGTGGATGTGCTCTTGAAAGCCATGGAAGAACGGTATGCCTCTGAAAATCCCAATACGATTGATGGGGTGAAAATCGATTTTCCCAATAATTGGGTGCATTTGCGCAAATCGAATACCGAGCCCATCATCCGCATCTATACGGAAGCCCGATCACAGGAAGAAGCCGATGCCTTGGCACAGCGGTTTATCGCAGAAATTAAGTCGATAGCATCACTTTAAATTGTACCTTTGAGTCGTCATGGAATCCGTAGCATCACACACTTCCTTGGAAACCTACTTTAAACCCTTTCGGGAACAAATCCTTGGAATCGAACAAACCTTCAATTCTCCCTTCGGAAAACAAAAGATCATTTATACCGATTGGACGGCGAGCGGGCGCCTCTACAAACCCATTGAAGCTAAAATGCTGTACGAATTTGGCCCGTTTGTGGCCAATACCCATACCGAGACAACGGTGAGTGGTACCACCATGACCCATGCCTATCACGAGGCCAGACGCATCATCAAAAACCACGTCCATGCCGGACCCGACGATGTGCTGATCACCACAGGAACAGGCATGACCGGGGCCGTGAACAAATTCCAACGTATTTTGGGATTGAAGGTACCCGAACAGGTGAAAGGTTTTATCGATGTAAAAGACGGGGATCGCCCTTTGGTGCTGGTATCCCACATGGAGCACCACAGCAACCAGACCTCTTGGCTGGAAACCATTGCGACCGTTGAGGTCATCCCCTCCAACGAAAAGGGATTATTCTGCATGGAAAATCTGGAGCGGCTCTTAGAGAAATACAAAGACCGGGAAGTGAAAATCGCCTCGGTAACTAGCTGCTCCAATGTAACGGGGATCAAAACGCCCTACCACGACATTGCCAAACTGATGCACCACCACAACGGACTCTGTTTTGTGGATTTTGCATGTTCGGCACCTTACATCGACATCGATATGCATCCCGAGGACCCTGAAGCTTATTTGGACGCCATTTTTATGTCGCCCCACAAATTTTTGGGAGGTCCGGGAAGCAGTGGTATTTTACTATTCAATAAAAAACTCTACAACAACCTGGTACCCGACTGCCCCGGTGGGGGCACTGTAGATTGGACCACGCCTTGGGGGACGCACAAGTATATCGAAAACATTGAAGAGCGGGAAGATGGGGGCACTCCTGGGTTCCTTCAGGTAATCCGCGCTTCCCTGGCCATGAAGTTGAAAGAGAAAATGGGGGTGACCAATATTTTGAACCGAGAACACGAGTTGCTGTCCTATTTCTTCAAAACGGTGAAAAACCACCCTGGAATAAGCATCTTGGCCGATGAACACGAAGACCGATTGGGGGTTATTTCCCTCAACATTGAAGGCTTGCACCACGACCTAGCCGTAAAAATCCTGAACGACCGTTTCGGCATCCAAACCCGTGGAGGTTGTAGCTGTGCAGGTACCTATGGGCATTACCTCTTGCAAATCGATCAGTTGAAGTCGTCCGAAATCATGGAAAAGGTGATCTGTGGCTTCACCGAATTAAAACCGGGCTGGGTACGATTGTCCATTCATCCCACCACCACCGATGCCGAAATGCAGTACGTTTGCAACGCCTTACTGGCGTTGGCAGACCATGCCAAGGAATGGAAAAAAGACTACATCCTCGAAAAAGGGCACTACTACCACCGTACGACAAAGCCCAATCAGGAAGCCTTGTTGGACGCCTCTTGGTTCGAGTTGTGATGGCGGTGCTTCCACCGTTTGTGCGACCATAGGTAATACTGGGGTTGGTCGCGGATTTGCTTCTCGATTTCGTCCAGGAACCTTCGCGTAATTTGATAATCCGGTACGTCTTTAGGGTGTGCTGCCAAGGGTACAAAGGTGGCTTCGTAATGACCGCGTTTCACCTTTTCAATCTTTAGGTAAACTGCGGCGAAGTCCAAGAGTTTGGCCAATTCCTCGGTACCCACAAACACCGGCACGTCGATGCCCATAAAGGATTGTTTTTCCTTGTAGGCCCAGGGTTTGGGGGTTTGGTCGGAGAGGATGAGCGTGAGGCTTTGTTCGCCTTGTTTGAAACTTTTGTACAATACCTTGGCAATCTGTTTGTTGTTGATGATGGAGGCTCCATACTTCCCACGGATCTTTTTTACCAAGCGGTCAAAATAGGGGTTGTCCAATTTCTTGTACACGGCATAGCCTTTGAAGGGCATTTGCTGTGCCAGGATGCCGCTCCATTCCCAACTGGCATAGTGGCCACACATGAGCAATACGCTTTTGCCTTCTTGGTGCAGCTTTCCCAGTACTTCCAGATTTTTAAAGGCAAAGCGTTTGCGCAAGGCTTGTTCCGAAATGGTCAAGCTTTTGATGGTTTCAAAAACCACATCGCACAGGTGGCGGTAAAATTGTTTGGCAATTTGGGAAATCGCTGCTTCGTTTTTTTCGGGAAAGACCAGACGCAGATTTCCTTTCACCACTTTTTTGCGGTAGCCAACCACATAATACACTAAGTAAAAGGTGGCGGACGATTTCAGGTACAACAGCGAAAAGGGCAACAGCGAGAGCAGCCAGAGCAGGGGGTAGGTAAAAAAATAAGCCAGTCGCTTCATGATCCATTTGCAAAGCTACATAAATTTAAGACTGTTGGGGCATTGGTTTTTTTAATGGATAAAAAAGATTATATTTAGTATGTAGTTATCTAGCTATGAAAAAAATACTACTTATAGGGCTTGTTTTGGTGACTTTTCAAATAAAGGCACAACAACAGCAAATTCAGATACTTTTGGTCGATGCCGAGGTTGGATACCCAATTGGGCAACCAGATGTTCCACCCTATTACGAAGCCGTTTCCAATGACCCAGGGCTCAATGCCATTTTTCAAATGCACAACGCAACCCATTACTATCCGGGATATGAAACTTGTGTTGAGTTTTGGCAAGGGCGTGTGCATTATGTTTTGTGCGAGGGTTGTGATGTCAATCAATTTGAAAGCGACTTACAGAATTACAGTGCTGTAATAGAAAAAACCTACCAAACAGAACCTTACTCAACCGCTAATACAATGTACGTTAAACTTTGGGATGGTGAAAATGGTAACCCAACCGGAAATACAACCCCGGAGGGAATAATTATAACTACCAATTCTGAAATAAATGAAATTTTCATTGATCACACAGTGCTTTGTTTTGAACGAGCATTCCCAACTACTACCAATCCAGAATTGATGAAGGTTTACAATTTGGAATGCGATTGCTATGCGGAGGATTTGGGTCCAGCTTTGGAAGCGCTTGTAGATGTTGTAGAATATACCGAACGTAAGGGTTTCGTCATCCTAGAAACTTCAGATTTTTCCAAGTTGGATTTTACGATCGTTCCTAACCCCACAAACAACACCATAAAAGTCCAAACCTCTGAGTCTATTGAATTATATACTTTAATGGATATTCTTGGAAATCACCTTCTCGAAACACCCACTTTGGAGGCACTTAACGAGCTACTGCCCACATTGGCCTCAGGCACATATTTTTTACAGGTACGCACTACAGATCATCGTTCCAGTATTTATAAGCTGCTCAAGAAGTAATCTTCCTTTAGTGTTGCCCTAGGGATTGCAGCAGGCTACCCCGCCTGAACGCTAATGCGGGCAGGCGTGTAGCGCGGAAAGCCCGGTGCGCCCCCTGGGCTCCTGCCAAGAGGGGCGCAAGGGCCCCAGAAAAAACTGACACCCTGTCAGTGATCCCCCCGTGGCACAATCATTGTCATTCCTTTAGCGAACTTAAAAGCGAATCATTTAAAATACCATACAATATTATGAGCAAAATCATCGGAATCGACTTAGGGACCACCAACTCGTGCGTTTCGGTTATGGAAGGTAGCGAGCCCACCGTGATCCCTAATGCAGAAGGTAAACGAACCACCCCCTCTGTGATTGCCTTTGTGGAAGGCGGCGAAATTAAAGTAGGGGATCCTGCCAAGCGGCAGGCGGTCACCAACCCCACCAAGACCGTTTCGTCCATCAAACGGTTTATGGGGAACAAATATTCGGAATCCAAAATGGAAGCCGAACGCGTGGCCTACAAAGTGGTAAAAGGAGACAACGACACACCCCGTGTAGACATCGACGGGCGTTTGTATACCCCTCAGGAACTCAGCGCCATGATCCTTCAGAAAATGAAGAAAACGGCGGAAGACTATCTGGGACAGGATGTCACCCGTGCGGTGATCACCGTACCTGCCTATTTTAACGACAGCCAACGCCAGGCCACCAAGGAAGCCGGGGAAATTGCCGGGTTGAAGGTAGAGCGCATCATCAATGAGCCTACCGCTGCCGCCTTGGCCTACGGGTTGGATAAAAAAGATACCGACCAGAAGATCGTGGTCTTCGACTTTGGGGGCGGTACCCACGACGTGTCCATCCTCGAGTTGGGCGACGGCGTGTTCGAGGTATTGGCTACCGACGGGGACACCCACTTGGGCGGTGACGACGTGGACCAAAAAATCATCAACTGGTTGGCGGACGAATTCAAGAAAGAAGAGGACATGGACCTTCGTAAGGACCCCATGGCCCTGCAACGCTTGAAGGAAGCTGCCGAGAAAGCCAAGATCGAATTGTCCTCGTCTTCCCAAACGGAAATCAACTTGCCCTACATCACGGCTACGGCCAGTGGGCCTAAGCACTTGGTGAAAACCTTGAGCCGTGCGAAGTTTGAGCAATTGATCGAAGACTTGGTGAAACGCACCATTGCTCCTTGCGAGAAAGCGATGAAAGCTGCGGGATTGAGCAAAAGTGACATCGACGAAATCATTTTGGTAGGAGGGTCTACCCGCATCCCCGCGGTGCAGAAAGCCGTAGAGGACTTCTTCGGAAAAACCCCCAGCAAGGGAGTGAACCCCGATGAGGTAGTGGCCGTAGGGGCTGCCATCCAGGGTGGGGTACTTACCGGCGATGTAAAGGACGTACTCCTGTTGGATGTAACGCCTTTGTCCTTGGGTATTGAAACCATGGGCAGCGTGATGACCAAGCTCATCGACGCCAACACCACCATCCCTACCAAGAAAAGTCAGGTGTTCAGCACCGCGGCCGACAACCAGCCCAGTGTGGAAATCCACGTCTTGCAGGGAGAACGCCCCATGGCGAACGACAACAAAACCATTGGACGGTTCCACTTGGACGGCATTCCGCCTGCACCCCGGGGCGTGCCACAGATTGAAGTGACCTTCGACATCGACGCGAACGGGATCATCAAGGTAAGTGCGACCGATAAGGCTACGGGCAAATCGCAGGACATCCGCATCGAGGCTTCTTCTGGCTTGACCGAAGAGGAAATCAAAAAGATGAAAGCCGATGCCGAAGCCAATGCCGAGGCCGACAAGAAAGCCAAGGAAACCGCCGATAAGATCAATGAGGCCGATGCCATGATCTTCCAGACCGAGAAGCAATTGAAGGAGTTTGGCGATAAGTTGAGTGCCGACAAGAAGAAGCCCATCGAAGATGCCCTGGAAGACTTGAAGAAAGCTTACGAAACCAAGGAGGTGGATACCATCCAGCCGGCCTTGGACAAAATCAACGAAGCCTGGAAGACCGCTTCCGAGGAATTGTACAAGGCCCAAGCCGAGGCCCAACAGGGGCAACCTGCGGGCGACGCCGATGCCGGAACAGGCAATGCCTCCAGCAACGGACAGGAATCCAGCGACGTCGAAGACGTAGACTTCGAGGAGGTGAAGTAATGATCCTGTCATGCTGAGCTTGCTGAAGCATCTCATCAAATGACTTAAATAAACAACCCCACCAAACGGTGGGGTTTTTTTATGGGTTGTTTGGAGTTGTGGGGTTTTTGTGTTTCGAAAATGTAGTGTTTGGGGGGTAGGCGTTGTTGGCAAACGGTTTTGTCAGCTATTAAATAGTTTGGTTAAAATCAATTTCCAAAATCTGAATATTGCAATCATTGTCAGAGTTGCTATTCCGTAAATCAAAGTACGGTAATTCAAAGCCCAAAATTCTGCATAAACAGTGACATTCCAACTCGGATAAATAGAAGCAAAAAAATCACTTCGTATAAATATTAAAATGCATCTAAATGAAATTAGAGTAAACAAAATTGCAATAATTTTAATCAATATTGATTTTGTCATCTTAAATGCTTGCCAACGTTCCGTGTATGGTGTCGTAGCATCCCGCAGGGTGCTATGCACTATACACATTGTTGTGCTTTCGTGCTTTATTTTCTTTTCGTTTTTATTCTCATTTTCAATGTCCACTTGTGGTAGGACATTTTTAAAATTTCTCTTTTCTCGGGCTGGGACTTGAAAGCTCTTTTGCAGGTTTTGGCTGTGCGTTGGCTTTGTGCGACCTGCAAATGTGCTTACAAGTGTGCGTTGATTATGGAAACGCTTTAAATATCAACCAGTATGCAAATGCTGCTGCTGTATCAGATGCTAATTGTTTAACATTATCCGGTCTTCTATCATTAGTGGATTCATTTTTCTTTTTGTCAGGTTGCTTAATTACATCAGAAATACCTCTTACCACTCCAATCATCATATTACCTGAACTTCTTCCTTGCCTAATTGCAGCTTTGGCAAATCCAAAGCCTTCCATTTCTACTGCTGAGGTATCGTTATAATGATCGGTGAGGATTTTTCCTACTTCGGACTCATAATCTTCAATAAGTTGCTCACCAGACGCAATGATGCCCAAATTGGCTTTCACGTTTGTATCCCAACCATTCTTGATTAACGCCTTCCATTCATCTTTTCTTCTTTCTTTTTTTGCAATTTCTGCAAGTGCATAAGTTGAAGATGCCAAGTCTGGTCGAGCCATAAACCGGTCTTTTTCAGCTTTACCTGCTTCATAAGAGTAAATTTCCTTCGGGAAAATAACATCTCCAATTGAAAAGTCATTGGGTTTCCGTGATCCTGCGATTCCCACAAAAAAGATTGCATCAGGTTTGAAATTACTAATGGCTCTTTCTGTTTCTTGAGCAGCAATTGTGTTTTTAGCTCCGCATTCTCGTATGATGACCTTAGCAATGTCTTTATTATACATTGAGAATATTCCGGCTTCATATGTTGTGTCATCTTGATCAACATCAACTACTTCTTTTAAGAATTGTCTAACAGCATTATATTCTTCCTGTATCGCGGTTAATATGACGATAGTTGGAAGCGATTCAATATGGTTGTCTGAAATGTTTTTAGGTTGTTCCATAGGATAATTTTGTCGCATTGATTTTTGGAATGGGTTTAACCATGAGGATTCCCACCAATTCAATTTTACTAGAGATTTGCATAAGTCATATGCTAAGATGAATGATCCATAGTAACGAGATTTGTCATATACTGCCCTTGCAGAGGTGGTGTAATTCCTTGATAAAATTAGTGTACCAAGACGTCTTGATTGATTTTCAGTAATTTGAGAATGATAGTAGGAAATGTAATCACTAAGAAATTTATCAGAGAGAGAAGTGAAGCGCTCAAACATGTTTAATACAGGCTCTATATCACTTCTGTATTTACTTAGAAATGATGTCATGTAAGATTTTGAGGTGATATGATCAGCCAATATTTTTTCAACGGACGAACCATCAATTCCCTCATGCACTATCTTTTCTACCAATGATTCTGCTGTTGATTCAACGTACTTAGTTTGACAACTAGCAGGAATATAGGCCCAGATTTTTTGACGGTTTTTATATTCTGAAATATTGGAGTAGATTGTATCGGCAGTTCTTTTAAAAACTACCTCATCAATTTGCTTACCCTTTAACGCCAAATCAAATACACCGAAAACGAGGGCTTGTTCTTTGCCTTTGATTCCGTAACTAAAAGGTTTTTCTTCATTTAGTAAGTCTGTCCAGATTGTCAGCCAGCAGGAAACTTGAATATCAATCGAACTAAAAATGGATTCATTTTTTATTGCTCTTGTTATTAATCCATGAATCAATTTGTCGTTGCACAATTTTAAGGTTATTGCTAAGACCTCATTATCTGAAAGATTCTTGAGAATCAATTTAAATCCTATTGACTCATCATAACTCATTAAATCCTCAATAGGCAATTGCTTTTCAACTGCTTCTACTGGTTTGTAGAGTTTTAATAATATTTCCGCATGCAGCAAATTCCAATTCCTTTTTTGTAGCTCAAGCAAGACAGTCTTTCCAATTTCGGTCGGAACATCTTTAGGCAAATGTTGAATTAGAAGTGTTTCTGAGTCTTTGTGAGAAGGGATAAATGAAAAGATGGATTTGGAGCTGTCTTTTGAAAGAAGTAGGAGTTTCCAAATCGATTTTTGAATGGTCTCTTCTGCCTTTAAAACGTTTTTTTTAAATGAATCAACGATGGCTTTATGCCACCACGTTTTGTTTGTTTCATTTACAGCAGTAGCGGACACTTCTGAAAGCATTTCAATATGCTTAAACTTTGAATCTCTGATTGCTTTATCAATAATGGCATTTACAAGGTTTTCACCTTTTTTTTGTCCATCAATATAGGCACTCCAAAAGATGTTTCTTAACCCTTTGACATTTGACTCTAAGCCACTATTGATTAAACCGTTGAACTTTTCAATAAACTCCTCCTTAATGGAAGTACCGAGGTTCTTATTTGGTGAAAGTTTTGAAAGAATCCTTAAGTCACGTCTTATAAAATCCGGATCATTCAGATTGTCCAAATCAACATAATCTTCAAATAATACATCACCTTGCGTATATGTATTTAGATCATCAAGATCGGCACCAATAGTTTTAAGAAAATCATATAATGGGTTTTCTTTTTGCCTTCCTAGAAACAAGGCTTCTGTGGGGGATGTGATTTCAATTATGTCATTCTCCTCTCCACTGATTAGTTTATTAGTATTCCACTTTGACAATAATTCACTTTGAACAAATACTAAGGTTAAATCAGCCGAACCTTCTATGTCTTTTGGTGAAAAACTGGCTCTGTACTTAAGTTGTTCCTTAAAACCATTGATTGGAGAATTCCATAATTTTTGAAGGATATCCTCAAAAGAGACTAAATCACCTGTAAACAGAATCGGTAAATCCCCTTTAATAAATGATGAAAGAGATTTTTGGATAAAAACTGGCTGTTTGTTTTCATAGAAGTGGTCCGAATGTTTAACGTTAATTTCAATAGGCTCCAAATTGGTTCTTTCAACGGGAGGTTCAGATATCAATAGACTTAGGATGATTTGTAAGTCATTAATGCTTTCGAGAGTTGATTTGTCCGCGATTAAAACATGTGTTATTACCATACCAGAACGACTAGCTTGTGGGTCTGGAAAGGTTTTAGAGAATACGTAATAATTTTTAAAAGCAGAGCCAGATAAATATGGTTTGAGCAAAACTCCAGGAGGAAGTGGGCCTGGTCGATCTGTGAACTGTATTAAAAATGATGTCAATTCAGAATCATCAACAGTCTGATGAATTTTTGAGTGAGACTTATTGACTTCACCATAATATGCTTGATGGATGACAATTTTACTCATGCCCTATGAAATCCTTAATTGAAAGAGTTAAGTCTCGTTGAGAATCGCCCTTTTTATTTATGTAATACCCGAAATTGATAGGTTCTTTATCGATGAATTCATTATCAGGCTCATCTGTAAGAGATTTCTCTGTTGATGATAAGCCTATAATTGAAAGAGATTCATTTTGCCAGTTATTATTCAAGAAATCAAATAACATAGGTAATCTTTCTTGAAGTAAAGTTGATGGGACTTGACCTTCAGGAATTTCTAATTCATCCCAGCAGGATAAAACCACGGTTAAGTTAGGTTGACTAACCGGTGAGAATATTGAAAGCCCTTTGATATATGCTAATGTTTGAAGTAATTCTACATAGAAGGCCGCTTCCGAAACCTTAACAGGAGGCGGCTGACTATTTCTTTTTTGAATTTCTTCGGCACTTGGAATTCCCTTGTTTACGATATCCTCTAGTGGAGTTAGTTCATTTGGTCGAATGAACAATACCCATGATGTACTATTTTCAATGTAGTCCTTCCATAAATCATTGACTTTTCTATTATCTACAATTGAGGTGATTTGTTCACCTGCATAGTCTGGGAAAGCCAATTTTATCTCAGAGTTCTTTTCATCCGTGATTATTAGTTCAATACTTCGGTTAGCTCCTGTTTCTGTATGTGCGGCCCTTTTACCATTATATATGTTTTTTAATCCCTCCTCAAAAATTGACAAATCAGAGGGTCGGTTTTTAGGATCGATTTTAAATTCGAACTGACGACTGTTTATACGTTCATACAATTGAATGCCAAAATGAGTTTTTCCCGTATTTGGACCTCCAATTATCAAAATATTATGTTTTTCCATATCATTCATTGATCGAGCGTTTTGAAAGAAACATATCCTCGGGTTTGGCTACTGAAATCTTTGGAAGAGGATTACAATTTTGGTTCAACACTTCAATAATCCAGTTTATTGATTCTAGAATTGACTTATGAAATTTCCCCTTAGAGCCTTCTTGAACACTAGTTTCAAACTGATTGAAATGTTTGAATGGAGTAGCTTCTATATGTGTAACAATTTGTTCTTTAGTCTGAGGGGTTAACTCTAAATCTGATTTGGACCATATTAGACCAATTGGACGATCATTGATGTTTTCAATTAGCCGATCTGCAACTTGTTTAAGCTGTCGTTTAGCATTTCCTCTTTGGCTACCAGAAAGCATATCACTGTCTGCAAAAAGTAAAAAACCATCACAGTTTTCATATATCCATTGAGCACCGATCGCATTTTCGCTATTGATATTATTGCTCCAATGATCAAACCATTCACCTGGTGCATCCGTGAGAATTAGGTCAATATTCTTACCGGCCCTATTTTTCAAAGTTAAATGGAGTAATCCTGGAACTCTCCCTGAGTTATTTGTGGTATGGTCTGGAAACTGAATTTCTGCATTGCTTTTCCAACTGAGATACCATGCAATGTCTTCCCATCCGTTAAGAGTAAGCGAACCAGCAAAACTATATTCACCTATTTTAGCACCCTGTCTAATAAGACAGTATAGTGTGGCTAAAAAAGTAGTTTTTCCAGCACTTGCAACTCCCGTAACTCCTATAAAAATTGGCTTTCTTGATGCTGTTAAGAAATTGAGGTCATAAAGCCCCATTGTATTTCCTGTCCAAGAGATTCTATGTCCTTCATTTTCTAACTCTTGTTTGTCTTCCTTTTTAGGAGCATTCTTTTTGCCATAGTATTTGCAATCTGAAAGATTTATGCATCCTTCAATATTGCATCCACTATCCTCGGGGTAACATTTAGGTTGTGAGCAATTTCCAGCCATATTACTTCGAGCTTAGTCTTTTGGTGAGTAAATCATGGAAAATTGTAACAGATAAATCTTCAATAGAAATTTCATCATCTTGTTTAATTCCTGTTCTTTCAGTGAAGTCTTTGAGTTTAGCCTTATCATTTAAGAAAAGAATGATAAAATCAGTTACACTAATTCTTCCATCTGATTCATTTATTTCGGGCAAAAGGTTGATTACCTCAGATTTTGTTGAATCTTTCGTTAAAGAATTAAAGAAGTCTTTAAACTTTATTTTTTCACCTTTTTTTTCTATTAAAATCAACAAGGTATCTCTCAAAAGATAATCTACACTTATTGGAGTTATTTTAGCAACCTGTTCATTTAGGTCACTTCCCATTACAATTGGAAGAATAGGTTGTGAAACTTCTCGGTAGCTTTTCTTGAGTGATGGAGAATATAGCGTCTCCTTCCACCAAAGCAGCTTGCTTCTACGTTCAACTGCTACAATTGAAGCAAATGAAGATTTTAAGTTCTCATCTAAGGACTTCTTGAATGAAGTGAAAAATTTATTAATTGGATCTTCTATTGAAGATGCGGAAAATGATTTATTCAAATTTTGGAATGCAGAATTAAATGCATCTGAAATTCCTTGAGATGAATTCTCAGCAAAATGTTCTCCCCAAGGGCTATTTCCACCATGATTCTGTGCTGTGTGACCGCTTGGAGCATTCTGTATTGCTGTTAACATTTTTGGCTTCAATGCACCTTTATCAAGTGTAATGCTTTCAAATTTTAATTCATTAATTTTTAAACTTCCAAGGTTCAATTTAGGCTCATCTTCAATCAGTGACCATTCTTCAGCCGCATGGTTTTCCGCTATTTCTCCCAATTCCGCTAAGAGAGAATGGATAATATCCTTCTCCTTACCAAGTTTTGTATAAGGATAGTAATTTGAAGATGTTAAGTATATAATTCGTGCAGCAACAGGATCTTCACTTCCTATTTGCATTAAAGCATTTAGAATAACACCCCTGTGAATATTCCTAGGCATATCGGGATATTTACCTCTAAGAGCCGTCCAATATTTGGTCACAATCTCCTCAACATCATTTAGAATTGGTTCTTTGTCCGAAATATTGGGGTCCAGTGCCACCAAAGAATACCTTGGTAATTGGGAGTAGTTCTTTTGTAAATACTTCACTAGGGCTGTAACAGATTGTTGAAGCCATTTTAGCCTTTCGTCACTATCTCCAATATCAAATAGCCCGGATTTTAGAGTTGACTGCAAGAAATTATCGTCCATAATTATATTCTTTTAATGTTGTTATCCTGTTTAATTTGTGGGCAAAAATTTGGCTCTTTTGCAAAGCATTGGTTGTGCGTTGGCATGTCTGGCTTTGCAAATGTGCCAAATGCGGGTTGGCAGAGAAATTTTAAAAAATGCGTAGCAGGGGCATTCAGTTTAATTGGTCTGTACTTATTTATTAATTCTATTACAACTTGGTTCATTTTAAATAATTGAGTTTTCTCTTTTCGCATGAAGCACAACTTGTTATAACTTAACTTTTATGCTCGTTATCCCGAAAATCCTTGGGGGATAACGCTAGTTTTCTATTGTGGTTATCCGGTACCTTCTTTGGGGATAACCGTAGTTTATTATAGTTTGTTTCGTGGGGAGATCTAAAGATACCCCTTTTTTTGGTTCGCGCAACCCGCCACTGCCGGAAACGGCCCTTTTTGCAACATTTTTCCACTTGCTGCACCTTTATTCCACTTTTCGTCATTTGCGTCATCCATACACTTTCCATACAGTTAGCACGCATTATCTATTGTTATTATTTATTCGGGCAACGCCCGAACCCACTTTCTTGCAGCATACGGGGTAGCCAGTGGGAGGGCTATAACTTAGAGATGCTTCGACAGGCTCAGCATGACATCGTAACACCCCATCGGGCGTAGCCCGAGAAATTGCGCCTCAGCTGCGACTTCGGGTCCCCGCCGCCCGAAGGTGAGAGGACAAGAAATGGATGTTTGAGCCCAAGGGGCGAGTTTCCGTTTCTTGCGAACCAAGGGCATGGCGGGAAATCGAAGATTCACGAGCACCAAATTATCCCATGTAACTGTGCGAGTAAAACAAGCAGGTGCAGCGCTAGACCTTTTTGGTTCTTTTTCCGGCAATGGGAAAAAGAACATACATGAAACATGCATCATGGATTCCGGGTCAAGCCCGGAATGACAAAGTAGGGGCCAGTTGGCGAGTGGGCAAATAGAGATTCTTCACTGCGTTCAGAATTGGACCGAGCGTTAAGAAAATGTCCAGTGGACCTATTTAGCGAAGGGGCCAGACGGCGCGTGGGCAAATAGAGATTCTTCACTGCGTTCAGAATGACATAGCAATGCTCCATTAGTATTGTTTATTGTTATTATTTATTCGGGCGCAGCCCGAGAATTTGCGCCTCAGCTTTAAAATAATCGGGCGCAGCCCGAAATTCTTTGGTTAAGAATATGCGAAGAAAAGCTCCGAGATCCAGGAGCATAGCGACGCGGAGTTTTCGAGCGGTTTTTGCCATCGGCAAAAAATTCCTAAGCAAAGTCCCCTTTTCTTTTGGTTCGTTTTCTTTTGGGGAAGCAAAAGAAAATGAACGTACAAAAAATATTTAACCTGGATTCCGGGTCAAGTCCGCAGTAACAGGCCGCTGTCAGTTCGAGTGCCGAGTGTAACGAGGTGTATCGAGAACAGGCTGGCCGTTCAGTCAAAAGACTTCTCGATACAGCCCGCCTCCAGACGGGCCACTCGAAGTGACACTGCATAAAAAGCTGCCTCCCCCTTGGGGGGAGGTGTCCGCAGGACGGCGGGGGGCTACTTCCTTATCTCCCCATACTTCTCGATCAATTCAATCATCTCCCGGGTGCTGTTGTTCAGGGTTTTGCCCACTTTCATCATCTCATCCAGTTCAATCTTATCGCCTCTGGTGCTGATATAGGTATTCAGGTTCATCAGTTCGGCAAACCAATTGGTAATGATGATCATCAATTGGGTAAGGTTCGACCGACTGTTCTGAATCTCCAATGGTGGCTTGAAGAAGAAGGTCGTCACCAAATCGATAAAGCCCACGGCTCCGAAGGCGATGGCCAGTATGGTCTTGTCCTGCGCGGCAAACACAATGGAAGTCACAATAAGCCCAACCCCCAGTACAAATACCGTAATGTACATGATCATGATGTAGTTGTAGGCACGGCTGGCATCCTTCACCACGTTTTGCAGGGAGGTCTTGATGCTCATGATGGTTTGGTAGGTATTTTCGATGTTTTGGGTATTGTATTGAAAGGCCTTTTTGGTAGTTTCCAATTGCACGCGCTCCAGTTCCTGCATCTGCTCGTCCGTACTTTGCTTGTACGCTTCCGCTTTGTCGAATTGTAAACGAATGGTCCCCAAGATGTCGCCCAACTCTTTCCGATCGTCCTCCTCCAGTTGGGGGTCTTTTTCGGCGGCGAGATCGGCATCAGGGTTTTGGTATAATAGTTCTTGGATGTAATCGAAGGCCAGTGCTTTGTTTTTCATCATGCATAAATTAGTGGATACTATACTATCGGGAAGTCACTAAAATGTCATCCCCAACATAAAGGTATGAAAATTAGCCGATTACTGTCCAATCCCTAGAAAGGAAACCTAAAAGGGACCCTAAGGTAGGGCCAGTCCGGGTGAAATCCATTTATGAAGGGTATCAAAGGGCATTTAGGAGTAGGGTTATAGCGTGGTTATAGCATGCTTGTAGGGTACTTATAGGATGCTTATAGCCTGCTGAAAGCCCTTATTTTGGGGGTTTTATGGGAGTAGGGACCCCATTGGGCTCAATGGTAGAATACTAACGAATAAAAACCCAAAAAAGTATGTTCAAGACAACCCCTAGAGGGTATCGGCCTTTTTGCAGGCATCCTTCGTGAGGGGCATGGTGGAATTGTATTGCACACTGTCCAGGTTTTTAAAGGAAATGCCCCGTTCGTCCATGGGGCCAAAACCCTCAATCAAGGTACTGTCCTGAATCTGGAACGCCACTTGTCGTTTGCCGTCGGCCCCCTCCGAACTAAAACGGTATCGCCCAACAAGCTTCCCATCGCGGACCGTACCAGAGAAGATCCCTGTGTTTTTGTCTTTTCCCGAAAGGGCGTACGTTAGGGTGCCCGACACGCGGTCGCCCACCACATCGTTTACCTCTAGGGTAATGGAGTTTCCATCCTTGTGGTATCCATAACAACCAGCCTTCAGGGCGGGCGGAATCATGTGTTTTTCGGCCAAACCACTGGCGTTGGCCACGTTCTTGAAGCGCATCATCACCATGTCGTCCATCATCAGCTCCAGGAAGCCATCGCTGGTAATGCGGTACCCATTTACCTTTTTGATGGTCGTAAGAAACAGCACTTCGCCTTGTCCGCAGTAGGTCATGGTCGTAGGGCCCGGTTCCCCGAAGGAAATCGTGTGGCCTTCAATGACTACGGGCGCCATGTAGCCGTTGCAACTGTTTTGCCCATCAACCAAATGTTTTTCGGCATTGAATTGAAACGCGGGCTTCCTATCGGGATAAAGTGCCCAAAAGGCAATCTTGGGGCCTGTGATGTATTCCAGTTCCCAGGCGTTACCATACAGGGCTTCGTCTACGGGTTCTGAACAGGAGGTGAGTAACAGCAATAATGAGGCAAGCAATACAATGGGTTTCATAAAAGAACTGTTTTTTGGTTTTGTAAAAGTAAACAATCCTTGAATGCCTAAGCGTTAAAGACCTATTAATTGCAACTAAAGGTGCAGCTTAGGGTAACCCTTTTAGGTTCCCATAGCCACCCTTCCGCGATCGGCCCCATAGGCCAATAATCCAAAAAACAAATAGGTGAACACCGCAGAGAGGGTTAACCCCATCAAATCTTCTCCTTGTGGCAGTACGTAAAAATTGAGGTAATTGATAAGCAATAAAAAGAACACCAGTGCATAGGCGGCAAAGGTACCCCATCGTTTCTTGGGCTGGGAGCGTTTCATGTAGTATCCCCAACCGGCCAGCAACAGCAATCCTTCCAAAGCAAAGGTAAGGTGTTTGTGCTGCCATAGCCCCAAGCCCACTTTCGGGGGACCATACCACAGGGGCAAATCGGGGGTGTGTACCAGTAAGTCTACGAACCAATGCGAAAGTACCGCCAGGGCCATAACCACCGCAATGCCTTTCCGTCGGTCTTGTTTTCTGGCTAGTCCAAAATAGTACAACACAAAAGCCAAAAGTGCCCAAACGAGCGAACCTGCCAATCCGTGGGTAAAAGGAAACTCCATTTGGTAATTGTTCACTTGGGTATAGCCCTCAACAAAGTTAAGGTGCTCGATCCCCATCAATGCAAAAGGAAAAAACAGGAGGTCCACAAACTGAACCGCAATAAAAAGCATCCCTAACGAAGCCTTGGGTTCTTTGGCCTTCAAGGCATAGGCAACGGCATAATGACCTACAAACATGACAGTGGTTTCCCCAAAGGTACACATTTTTGGTGTGTCCTCTTGGCCTTAATGCATTAGTTGGGAAGTGTCTCTAAAAACACATAGCGTCCGTTTTCGTAATCCATGCTACAAAAATAGTGGTGCATTCCGTTGCTAACCATCAAATACTGTGCTTGGGTTACCAAGTTGTAACGGGCAATCTGGTCGAAGGTGTCTTGGGTAATGCTTACCGAAGGGGCTTTGCACTCCACCAATAGGTAGATGTTACCGTTGGGAAGAAAAACCACGACGTCGTAGCGTTTAACCGTTCCGTTCAGCAGTAATTTCTTTTCCACATTGATGAGGCTGGGGGAAAGTTTCTGGTCCCGAATCAAGAACTGGATTACGTGCTGCCGAACCCATTCTTCGGGGGTAAGGACCACAAATTTTTTTCGGATTGGATCGAAGATCAACCGTTTGTTTTCGCTATTTTTGAAGCGAAAGATGTACGCAGGAAAGTTCAGTGGCTGCATACCGCAAAGAAACGCTTTCTTCCGCAAGTATCCTAACAACACGAGGCACCCAAAGGAATTCCCATGGCGCTAGACGAAGTAAAACACATCATCGACGACATTGCCAAAAAAAAATTGGCTCCTATCTATTTTTTGATGGGCGAGGAGCCTTATTACATTGATGGCATTAGCGACTACATTGAAAACCATGTGCTCACCGAAGACGAAAAAAGCTTCAACCAAATGGTGCTCTACGGAAGGGACACCTCTATTGATGAAATCATTGGTCACGCCAAGCGTTATCCCATGATGGCCGAATACCAAGTGGTTATTGTAAAAGAAGCCCAAGAGCTTTCACGAACGATCGAGAACTTGTTGCCTTACGTCGAAAATCCTCAACCTTCTACCATTTTAGTGGTTTGCTACAAGTATAAAAAACTGGATGCACGGAAGAAACTAACCAAGGAATTGCGCCAAAAGGCCGTACTTTTTGAGAGCAACAAACTGTATGAAAATCAGGTGCCGGACTGGATTCGTCGGGTGCTTTCGGGAAAGGGGTACCAGATTACGCCCAAATCGGCTCAGATGCTCACGGAATTTTTGGGGAACGACCTGGCCAAGATCAACAACGAGTTGGAAAAATTGCAGCTCATTTTGAAGCCCGGTTCGGAAATCACCCCACAACTCATCGAAGAAAACATTGGTATTAGCAAGGACTACAATAATTTTGAGCTCCAGAGTGCCATTGGCAATAAAGACATCAAGAAGGCTTTTGGCATTGCACAGTATTTTGCCAACAATACAAAAAACCACCCTTTGGTAATGACCACAGCCTTGCTCTACAATTTCTTCTCCAAGTTATTGCTCTATCATTCGCTATCGGATAAGTCCGCGGCACCCAGAACCTTGGGCGTTAGTCCCTATTTTATCAAGGAATACCAACAGGCCTCGCGGCATTACCCGATGAAAAAAGTAAGCACCATCATCTCCAAACTCAGGGAGGTGGACCTTAAGGGAAAGGGCGTTAATGCCCAAAACGTTCCTGAAGGCGATTTGCTTAAGGAACTGTTGGTAGAAATCTTCGACTGATTATTTTTTGTCCACCGAAATTTTTCCGGCACCCATCAGGGCGATGGCCAAAAAACCGATAAAGTACAAAAGGGCTTTTTCCTTTTCTGCCAACGCATCGCCGGAATGGGCTATAAAGGCTGCCACTCCCATGGTAATGGCCGAGGCCAATGCCGCCCAACGGGTTTTAAGTCCGATGAGGATAAGCACCGGCGCCACCACTTCACCAATTAGGACCAAAATGGAGGAAATAAGTGCACCTACGCCGATGGGGTTGCCCACCAAAGCAGTATTACCACCCACGAAGGCCATCAGTTTGCCATAGCCATGGGTAAGAAGTAACAAGGAAAAGCCTACGCGCAACAGGAGTAGGCCAAAGTCTTCGTAACGTTTCATAGAGTTGGGTTTGTGGTGAATGACGCTAAGGTAACTAAATTTTATTCAAGGAATAAAGCAACACAAATTTCACGATAAGTTAAAATTCGCCCCTTTTTTTAGTAAAACAAGCCCCCATTTTTTACAGTTCCTTAATGATTCTCTAAAGTAAAGGGAGCGCAAGACTCTTATTTTTGGGAAGTTGAAAAAAAGTTTAAGCCAAACTTTGCTTGGCAATGGATTGAAGTTAGGAAAGAAGCGGTATCACGAGACACGGCATCCAGGTCTGAAGGGATGTGCCCAGTGGTCGATGAGAAAGACGCTTTATGCCAATCAATTGTCAAGATTTTTTCATTAGTTAGATTTCTGAAGTCCGCTTCCTTTTTGGGAGTGGATTTCTTTTTTAAATCCTATTTTTACACTCCAAACCATCCGTATGGAAAAAGTAAAAGCTTGGATTGCCGCGGCACGCTTAAGGACCCTGCCTTTGTCTGTTTCGGGCATTATTGTGGGAAGCTCCTTGGCCGTTTCCAATTTCTATAGCACTACACTCTTTTGGCTGGCTATTTTTGTAACGGTAGGATTCCAAGTGCTTTCCAACTTCGCCAACGATTATGGGGATGGCGTAAAAGGCACCGATAAAAAACGGGAAGGGGAACAGCGCATGGTCGCTTCGGGAAAAATTACGCCCAAACAGATGAAAGTGGGAATGTTCATTTCCGGATCCCTTACTTTTTTTGTGGCAACAGTGCTCATCTTCCTGGCTTTTGGCAATGGAAACTTTGTCGTTTCGTTCGTGTTTTTCAACCTTACTTTGTTAGCCATTCTAGCTGCAGTAAAATACACCGTTGGGAAAAAAGCATACGGTTATTCAGGATTCGGGGACCTGTTTGTCTTTCTGTTTTTTGGCTTGTTGAGTGTTCTTGGGAGCTACTTTCTTTTCACCAAAAGCATACATTGGCCTGTGCTTTTGCCTGCCATAAGTATTGGTTGCTTTAGTATGGCGGTCCTAAACTTGAACAACATGCGCGATATTGAAAACGATGCACAAGCTGGTAAAAAAACCCTAGTGGTCCGTATGGGCATAAAAAGGGCAAAAGTATATCATGCCGCGTTGCTAGTGTTGGGAATGGCTACAGCCATAGGTTATTCCCTTTTTCAGGGTGGAACCGGTTGGCATTGGTTGTACCTTATGGCGTTCCTTCCCCTAGTGTGGAACCTGAAAACCGTCTTTCAAAATAAGGAACCGCGCAAACTGGACGGCGAATTGAAAAAAGTGGCCTTAAGTACCTTTCTATTTGCTATCTTGTTTGCTCTTTTTCCATAAAACTCCTTGGTTATGAAAATTACCTTTTACGGACAAAATTCCCTGCTTATCGATATTTCTGGAACCCAGCTCATGGTAGATCCTTTTATATCTGGAAACCCCCTTTCCAAAGACCTTGTGGACGTGAACCGCATCAAAGCCGATTTTGTGTTGCTAACGCACGCTCATCAGGACCATACTCTGGATGCCGAGACCATTGCCAAAAACAACAACGCCACCCTGGTGAGTAATTATGAGATAGCCATGTATTATGAAAAAAAGGGCATTACAGTACATCCCATGAACCACGGGGGTTCCTGGCAATTTGATTTTGGAAAGGTAAAATACGTCAATGCCATCCATACGTCTTCCTTTGCTGATGGAACTTATGGTGGGCAACCTGGTGGATTTGTTATTGAAGGGGAGCATAAAAATATCTACATCGCTGGCGATACGGCCTTGACCCAGGATATGAAACTGATCCCTATGCAGACCAAACTGGATTTGGCCATATTGCCTATTGGCGACAACTTTACCATGGGCGTGGACGATGCCATTCGTGCCAGCGATTTTGTGGAATGTGATAAAGTGTTGGGGGTTCACTACGATACGTTTGGATACATCAAAATTGACCATGAAGAAGCAAAACGCAAATTTTACAACGCCGGAAAGGACTTGATGCTTCTTGAAATAGGAGGGTCCTTGGAACTTTGATGAAAGCAAGTTACCAGCAATACGGATTGCAATTCAAAAGACCCAGTGGGACTTCCCGCGGCATTTTGACCACCAAGGAAACGTGGTTCATCCTATTGGACAACGGTTCGCGATGGGGGTTAGGCGAATGTGGATTATTGCGTGGTCTCAGTGTGGACGACCTCCCTCATTACGAAGCAAAGCTGTCTTGGGTCTGCGAAAATATCGGTCTGGGATTGCCGGAACTTTACGCACAGCTAATGGAATTTCCTTCCATTCAAATGGGTTTGGAAATGGCTTTTCGATCGCTTGAGGCTGATAATCCATTTCATTTATTTCCATCGGCATTTACGTTGGGTACCCAACCAATTTCCATCAATGGACTTATATGGATGGGAGCGGTTTTCTTTATGAAAGAACAAATCCGGGAAAAGCTGGATGCCGGTTTTCGATGCCTTAAAATGAAGATTGGGGCATTGGATTTCGACACGGAGTATGCACTTCTGCAAACGATTAGAAAAGAATATTCATCTAAAGACCTGGAACTACGTGTCGATGCCAATGGAGCTTTTAGCCCTTCCGAAGCCATGGAAAAACTAAAGCGACTCTCCGAGCTCGAATTGCATTCCATAGAGCAACCCATCAAAGCGGGTCAGTGGGACACGATGGCCTCCCTTTGTGAACGGACCCCATTGCCCATTGCTTTGGACGAGGAATTGATTGGGGTTTTTGATGGAAGAACCAAAGCACGATTGTTGCAGCACATACAGCCGCAGTACCTCATCTTGAAACCGAGTTTTGTGGGTGGGTTCCAAGGAAGTGATGAATGGATCCAATTGGCTGAAAAACAAGGCACTGGTTGGTGGGTAACTTCTGCTTTGGAAAGTAATGTAGGATTAAACGCTATTTCACAATACACCTTTACAAAAAGTAGTAAATTGCCACAAGGTTTAGGCACCGGTAGTTTGTTTGCCAACAACGTGCCTTCTCCCTTGGAAGTTCGGGGGCAACATTTATGGTACAACCCTGATTTGCAGTGGGATGTAACTAATTTATTTTGATAATTCATGTTTATAGCACAAGCATATAACTATTTGCACGAAGCTTGGAGGTATTTGGTAGGGTTTCTTGTCATTTTTTTTATTTGGCAAATGGGGTATTTGCCTCTCACTCTTGCGGCGGTCATTAAACTTGCCTCGGAGGGGAAAGACTTGATGGCTTTGGGCGACGATCCCAATAAAGTGATGGCCTTATTCGATTCGAATACAGCCTTATTCTTGATGTTGCTCTCCTTTGTAATAGGATTGTTTGGCATCTACCTTTGGGCAAAACTCGTACACAAGCAGCCTATGAAAAGCTTAACCACTTCCCGAAAGAAAATTGATTGGGGTCGTTTTGCTTTTGCATTTGGACTGATTGCTGTTGTGACCATTGCATTTACGGGGCTTGACTATTACTTGAACCCCGAAGGCTATGTTTGGCAATTCAACCCTGTAAACTTTGCCGTACTGGCCCTCATATCAATTCTTATGATTCCCCTTCAAACCAGTTTTGAGGAGTACCTTTTCCGGGGTTATTTGATGCAGGGTTTTGGGGTAATGACCAAAACCCGATGGTTCCCTTTGCTGGTTACTTCCTTGGTGTTTGGCGGGTTGCATTATTTCAATCCTGAAGTAGACCAATTGGGAAGCATCATCATGGTTTTTTACATTGGGACGGGCTTATTTTTGGGAATTATTACGCTGATGGATGAAGGCATGGAATTGGCCTTGGGCTTTCATGCAGGAAATAATTTGGTGGCTGCCCTCTTGGTTACGGCCGATTGGACCGCTTTTCAAACAGATTCCCTGTTAAAAGATGTGTCAGATCCTTCTGCGGGTGTCGATGTGCTTATCCCCGTGTTGCTAATATACCCCATTTTTATCTGGATCATGGCAAAACGCTACCGGTGGTCCAATTGGAAGCAAAAGCTCTTTGGTAAGGTAGAACCCCCGCTTCCCCCAACCGATGACGCAAAACCCCATTCGTTGCTCGAATTTTAATGGAAACTACATTGAAACCAACCTCACCCTACATTCATCCCAAATTTCAATTGAATGGGCTCGCTTTTGGGTCGGCGGAGGAAATACTCAACTTCGCTGAAGGCCTCATTGAAGAAGGCGACGATTTTGAAGTCAGTATGGCCCAATTCCTTGAGGAGTGGCTTAATTTTAAGGAATACGTGGTGGTCCATACGTCAGGATCGACTGGAAAACCAAAAAAAATTCAGTTACTCAAATCGCAAATGATTGAAAGCGCCCGCGCCACGGGAGCCTACTTCAAAGTTGGGGAAGGAACCAAGGCACTGCTCTGCCTTTCTTCGGAATACATTGCTGGCAAAATGATGCTAGTACGCGCTATGGAACTGGGATGGGACCTACACGTGGTAGCTCCCGAAAAAGACGCGTTGGTGCAATATGACAACCCCTACGATTTTGTGGCTTTGGTTCCGTATCAATTGCACTATTCCATCGAAGCGCTCGACAAAGTAAAGAAATTGATTGTTGGGGGAGGGGTGCTTTCTGAAGACCTTGAAGCGCAGCTTCAGGATTTGTCGGTAGAAGCCTTTGCTACTTATGGAATGACTGAAACTATTAGTCATGTGGCTGTACGGCGTATCAATGGTTTTGCACGATCGGAGGTGTACCATGCTTTGCCCGATGTCAAATTTTCAATGGACGAACGCGGATGCCTCGTCATTCATGCCCCAAAATTGTGCGAATCGGACTTGGGAACCAACGATTTGGTGGAGCTTATTTCCCCAATTTCGTTTAAATGGCTGGGCCGATACGATTTTGTCATCAACAGTGGGGGCATCAAATTACATCCCGAAAGCATCGAAAAAAAACTTTCCCCATACCTAAAAAACGCATTCATTATTACTTCAGAACCTGACGAAACTTTAGGAGAACGTGTAATATTGGTGATGGAAGAATCCAATGAGAAAGTAGATTACAAGGAAGCATTTGCCCACTTGGAGCTCTACGAACGCCCCAAAAAAGTTTATACCCTTTCCCAATTCCCTTATACGGAGACTGGAAAAATAAAACGAGCACAAATTTGCGAAGTCATCCGAAAGTTTCGAAAGTAGCCCAATTCACTCATTCATAAAGGGCTTTGCCTAAAGCCTCCTTTTATAAATTTTCTAGCGGTGGTAGTTTTAAGCATATACTAAAACCACACCACTATGAGAACACTTTTATTTTTTTTGTTAGCAAGCATTTCCATTGCTGCACAAGAGCAAACCGTTCATGGGATCATCACCGATGAAGCAAACCTTCCAATTCTAGGCGTAAATATTATGGTAAAAGGAACCACTATTGGAACGCAAACCGATGTTTATGGGCATTACGAAATCAAGACGAATTTGGGAAGCGTATTGGTTTTCGATTACATAGGGTACAAATCCCAAGAGTATAAAGTTACGGAGACAACCCAAGAGATTTCATTTAGCATGCAACTAGATACTACGGTACTTAATGAAGTAGTAGTTACAGGCTATGCTATAAGAAAGGAAAAGAGAGCTTTAGGTTATGCAGTAAGTACTATCAATGCTGAACAGGTAAATAGGAAAAGCAACAAAAGAGCAAAAACCGATTTACCAAGCCTAATACAGGGAAAAGCGGCGGGCATAAACATTACCCCAGCAAACGGGATATCGGGAAGTACAAATTCGGTTGTTATTAGAGGAGCAACCTCTATTCAAAATTACCAAAACCCGCTTTATGTAATTGATGGTATTCCTTTTAGCGGTCCCCTAACAGGAATTGATAAGGCCGAAAAGAATAGGCTTTGGTTAGGGAATACACTCAACATGAACCCCAATGATATTGAAAAGGTTGAAATTTTAAAAGGATTGGAGGCCACTAATTTGTATGGATCAGAGGGAAACAATGGAGTTATCATTATTACTACCAAACAGGGTACTTCCAATCCTGTTTCGGAAAATGAAAGCTATAAACGCATTCCCGAAAATGCTTTTAAAAATGTGGCTTTGGATCCTTTATCCACGTTTTCGATCGATGTGGATAAAGCAGGATACAGTAACATTCGCCGAATGATCAACAACGGACAGGAAATTCCAGAAGATGCCGTTAAGATCGAGGAAATGATCAATTACTTTTCGTACGACTACCCTCAGCCCCAAAATGGAGAGCCTTTTTCCATCCTTACTGAGGTCGCACAATCCCCATGGAATAATGACGCCAAACTGGTGCGGATAGGGCTAAAGGGAAAGGATATTCAAGCTGAAAATGTACCCGCATCAAACTTGGTTTTTTTATTGGATGTTTCAGGTTCCATGGATCAAGAAAATAAACTCCCCCTATTAAAATCGGCTTTAGGTGTTTTGGTTAAACAACTAAGAGAGCAAGATAAAGTTTCCATTGTGGTATATGCAGGAGCCGCCGGACTGGTATTGCCTTCAACCAGTGGTATTGAAAAAGAAAAAATAATGCAAGCTGTCAACAATCTTAATGCAGGAGGTTCTACAGCTGGTGGGAAAGGAATTCAATTGGCTTACAAAGTGGCACAGGAAAACTTTATAAAAGGGGGAAATAATAGGATAATACTTGCTACCGATGGTGATTTTAATGTGGGAGCTTCCAGTGATCGCGCCATGGAGGATTTAATTGAAGAAAAAAGAAAGTCGGGTGTTTTTTTAACGGTCCTAGGATTTGGAATGGGAAATTATAAAGATTCTAAAATGGAGACCCTGGCCGATAAAGGAAATGGGAACCATGCATATATCGATTCCATGCAGGAAGCAAATAAGTTATTAGGCTCAGAGTTTTTTGGAACCATGTATACTATTGCAAAGGATGTAAAAATTCAAGTGGAATTTAATCCCAATCTTGTACAAGCATATCGATTGATCGGGTATGAAAACAGATTGCTTGCCAATGAAGATTTTAACGATGATACCAAAGATGCTGGAGAAATAGGAAGTGGACATACAGTTACCGTATTGTATGAAATTATTCCTGTGGGAGTAAAGAGTATTTATGTGCGAAGTGTTGATGACCTAAAATACACCAAAGCATCTTCCACTGCCAATAAAGAGGAGTTGCTTACTGTGAAATTTAGATATAAAGATCCTGATGGTGCTACCAGTAAGTTGATTGTAAAAACCCTCAAGAATGCCAACAATAGTTTTGAAAATGCTTCTCAGGATTTTAAGTTTTCAGCGGCTGTAGCACTCTTTGGTTTGCAACTTCGCAAATCGGTTTTTATCAATACCATTAAAAGAAGTGACGTCATCGACTTGGCCATGGCCGGAAAGGGGAAAGATGAAGAAGGATACCGGGCAGAGTTTATACGATTGGTTAAAGTAACCAGATGAAAAAAGGCACCTAGGTGCCTTTTTCAATTTTCAAACCAGGGCAACCCCACTATTTATCGTAATTCATGAATTCCATTCATAACTCATGGTTTAAATTCATTTAAAAGTTTATTTTTGAAAAAAACACGCCATGAAAAAAGTGCTATTTCCCATCATATTCCTTTTTTACGTTGGTTCCTTTGCCCAAGAATGGAGCCTGCTTGAAAATTCACCATCAGCCGGTCGCTTCGACGATATTTTCTTTCTGGATGAAAACCTGGGATGGGCAGCCGATGGCCCCGGGGCTATGGTCTATAAAACCACCGACGGAGGTGAAAGTTGGACGTTTCAATTTTCAGACAACAATTATTTTCGAAACATTGAATTTCTGAACGAAAATGTGGGATTTTTGGGCACCTTGGATAGTAAATTTTATAAAACAACCAACGGAGGCCAAAACTGGTCTTTGGTTACCATTACTCCCAACCCGGAAGCCATTTGTGGTTTAGATGCCGTAACTGAGAATATCCTCTATGGAGTAGGGGCCTGGTTTACCCCGGCCTATATGATTAAGACTACCGATGGCGGACAAACATTTGATTACCAAGATATGTCTGCTTACGCTGCGGGTCTTGTGGAAGTATTGTTCATCGACGCCATGCACGGTTTTGCTTCTGGAAAAGGGTACGACGGTGGTGTGATTCTCGAAACCTTTGATGGAGGGGTCAATTGGACCGAAATATTCAACTCAGGGGTTACGGGCGATTATGTATGGAAATTACAGTTGCGCGACAACAACACCCATATTTTTGCTTCTATCGAATCGGCTTCACAGGGCCGGCTGGCAAAATCCTTTGACAGTGGAGCCACTTGGGTCATGAAAAACTTTCCAGACAACGATGTGCAAGGAGTAGGCTTTGTAAGCGATACCAAAGGCTGGATGGGTGGACATAATTCTGGGTTCCATGAAACCAATGACGGTGGAGACACGTGGACGCCCCTTGGTTTGGGATGGACCCTAAATCGTTTCTTCTTTTTAAGTGATGATCTAGGGTATTGCTCCGGGGATAGGATTTATAAATTTCAAGAAGTACTCTCTGTAAATAATTTTAATGAGACTTCGCAAAAAGACCTCGATGTGACAATTGCTCCCAATCCGGTTAAGGATGTTCTTCAAGTGAGTATCAATTTTACGCACATCGACCATGTGGTGATGGAACTCTACGATTTGAAAGGCGTTTTTATTAAACGCCTGATTCGGGATATTGTTCCAACCGCAGGCAAAAGGAGCTATGATTTTGATATTTCGGCCTATCCCGCAGGTGCTTATTTGTTAGACATCCACACCAATCTAGGGAGAAGATCTAAAAAGTTCATCAAAGAATAAGAGGCGTCATACTTGCAAAACGCCTAAATTGAATTGCTTTTCTATGGGCGCATGATTGGCCGCTTCAATCCCCATCGAAATCCAAGTACGGGTTTCCAACGGGTCTATAATTGCATCGGTCCAAAGTCGGGCTGCAGCATAATACGGAGAAATCTGGGCATCGTAACGCGCCTTGATGGTATCAAATAATGTTTTCTCGTCTTCTGGTGTTAGTTCCTTGCCTTGTTTCTTCAGGGTAGCTGTTTCAATTTGAAGCAATACTTTTGCAGCACTGTTACCGCTCATTACGGCCAATTCGGCACTGGGCCAAGCGGCAATCAACCTAGGGTCGTAGGCCTTTCCACACATGGCATAATTTCCTGCACCATAAGAATTGCCAATAACGATCGTAAACTTTGGAACCACACTGTTGCTTACGGCATTGACCATTTTGGCACCATCTTTAATAATGCCACCGTGTTCGCTTTTGCTCCCTACCATAAACCCTGTAACATCCTGTAGAAAGACCAGTGGGATCTTCTTTTGGTTGCAATTGGCTATAAATCGGGTGGCCTTATCGGCACTGTCGCTGTAAATGACACCGCCAAATTGCATTTCCCCTTTTTTGTTTTTTACCATTTCCCGTTGGTTGGCCACAATGCCCACGGCCCAGCCATCGATACGTGCATAACCGGTTAACAGGGTTTTGCCATACCCTTCCTTGTATTGCTGAAATTCCGAGTCGTCTACCAAACGTTTGATGATTTCCAGCATGTCGTACTGATCGGAACGGGATTTTGGCAAGATTCCGTAAATGTCCTCGGGATTTTCTTTGGGTTTTACTGCAGATTCCCTGTTGAACCCCGCTTTTTCAAATTCTCCAATTTTTGAAACAATCGTTTTGATGGTGTCCAAGGCATCCTGGTCGTCCTTGGCTTTGTAGTCGGTTACCCCACTAATCTCACAATGCGTTGTAGCACCCCCTAGGGTTTCATTGTCGATACTTTCGCCAATGGCAGCTTTCACCAAATAGCTTCCTGCCAAAAAAATACTTCCTGTTTTGTCAACAATCAAAGCTTCGTCACTCATAATGGGTAAATAGGCGCCTCCTGCAACACAGCTTCCCATTACCGCTGCAATTTGGGTAATGCCCATACTGCTCATAACTGCGTTGTTCCGAAAGATCCTGCCAAAGTGTTCCTTATCGGGAAAGATTTCGTCTTGCATAGGCAGGTACACCCCAGCACTATCGACCAAATAAATAATGGGCAGCCGATTTTCCATCGCAATTTCCTGTGCCCTTAAGTTCTTTTTTCCAGTAATGGGAAACCATGCGCCTGCTTTAACGGTGGCATCGTTAGCTACCACTACGCACAGCTTGCCTTGAATGTACCCAATTTTAACGACAACACCCCCGCTAGGGCATCCGCCGTGCTCCTTATACATGCCTTCCCCTGCAAAGGCACCAATTTCGATGGCGTTCTTCTTTGGGTCCAACAGATAGTCGATGCGCTCCCGAGCGGTCATTTTTCCTTTGGCATGTTGTTTTTCAATGCCCTTTTGTCCGCCGCCCAGTTTTACTTGAGCCAGTTTTTTTCGTAAGTCGGAGCGTAACAGCTTATTGTGATCTTCGTTTTTGTTGAAGTTGAGGTCCATGCAATAGGTCTTTGCCCAAAAATACGAAATGCCCCATAATGATGCCGCATTTGTGTGATTATTTCCCGATATTTGCGCAAATCCGCGTTAGGGATTGAGGCGGTTACCTTGTAACACCGAAAGCCCGCCCTGCCTAGGCAGGGAACGCCTAAAAAACCAAAATTCAAATGATGAATAAAAATACAGTACTGGGGTGGGCCACCTTGATCATGATTGTGGTAGGATGTGGTCTCATTGCCATGGGTGCTTTTAAATACGACGATGTTGCCGGTTGGGGCTTTGCCTCGGTGGGCATCGGTTTTTTTGCCATCGCATGGGTTTTCAATGCGTTGAAGGGTAGGGTATAACTGCCTTTTTTGATTTCAAGTAGTTTTAGAAACATAGTAGCATATGTCTGACGATAAGAAAGTTATTTTTTCGATGTCTGGGGTGTCGAAAACCTATCAAAATGCCCAAACCCCTGTATTAAAGAACATTTACCTTAGCTTTTTTTATGGGGCGAAGATTGGCATTTTGGGCCTCAATGGAAGTGGTAAATCCACCCTGTTGAAAATCATTGCCGGTCTGGACAAAAACCATCAAGGCGATGTTGTTTTTGCTCCAGGCTATACCGTGGGTTACTTGGAACAAGAACCCCAATTGAACGATTCCAAAACCGTTATCGACATTGTGAAGGAAGGTGTGAAGGAGGTGGTGGATGTGTTGGACGAATACAATAAAATCAACGATCAGTTTGGACTTCCGGAAGTCTATGAAAATCCTGATAAAATGCAGGAGTTGATGGACAAACAGGCCAAGCTTCAGGACAAAATCGATGCAACGAACGCTTGGGAACTGGACAACAAATTGGAAGTAGCCATGGACGCCCTGCGCACTCCTGAAGGGGATACTCCCATTAAGGTACTTTCTGGTGGTGAGCGCAGGCGTGTGGCTTTGTGCCGACTCCTGCTTCAAGAGCCCGATGTGCTTTTATTGGACGAGCCTACGAACCATTTGGACGCCGAAAGTGTACATTGGTTAGAGCACCATTTGGCACAGTACAAGGGCACTGTCATTGCGGTGACACACGACCGATATTTTTTGGACAACGTGGCCGGTTGGATTTTAGAGTTGGATCGTGGGGAAGGGATTCCGTGGAAAGGAAACTATTCTTCTTGGTTGGACCAGAAATCGAAGCGATTGGCTCAAGAGCAGAAACAGGCCAGCAAACGGCAAAAAACCCTCGAGCGCGAGCTGGAGTGGGTGAGGATGGCCCCAAAAGGCCGCCAATCGAAGCAAAAGGCACGTTTACAGAATTACGACAAGTTAATGTCCCAGGATCAGAAGCAGCTGGACGAAAAATTGGAAATCTACATCCCCAACGGTCCCCGTTTGGGAACCAACGTTATCGAAGCAAAAGAGGTGTCCAAGGCCTTTGGTGATAAATTGTTGTATGAAAACCTAAATTTCAAATTACCCCAAGCAGGTATTGTAGGGGTCATTGGCCCCAATGGGGCAGGAAAAACCACCATTTTTAAGATGATTATGGGCGAAACCCAACCCGATAAAGGAACCTTTGAAGTTGGGGATACGGCCAAGATCGCTTACGTGGATCAAAGTCATTCCAATATCGATCCTGAAAAAACCATTTGGGAAAATTTCAGCGACAAGCAAGAGTTGATCCTAATGGGGGGTAGGCAGGTGAATAGCCGTGCGTATTTGAGCCGGTTTAATTTTTCTGGAAGTGAGCAAAACAAGAAGGTTTCCATGCTTTCGGGAGGGGAGCGTAACCGCTTGCACCTGGCCATGACTTTGAAGGAAGAAGGGAATGTGTTGTTGTTGGATGAGCCTACCAACGATTTGGATGTGAACACCCTACGAGCTTTAGAGGAAGGACTGGAAAACTTTGCCGGCTGTGCGGTTGTGATTAGTCACGATCGTTGGTTTTTGGACCGAATATGTACGCACATCCTTGCTTTTGAGGGAAATAGCGAAGTGTATTTCTTTGAAGGGGGGTTCAGCGACTATGAGGAAAATAAAAAGAAACGTTTGGGAGGCGATTTGATCCCTAAGCGCATCAAGTATAAGAAATTGATTCGTTAAATGCCCTTATCCCACATACAGGCCATAGCCTTTGATGCCGACGACACCCTGTGGGTAAATGAAACCCTCTTTCGTAAGGCCGAAGAAGAATTTTGTGAATTACTGAAGGGTTATATCGATGCAGATTCCTGCAATCGTTTGTTGTTTGAAGTGGAAATGAAAAACCTTCCGCTTTACGGTTATGGCATCAAACCTTTTACTTTATCACTCATTGAAGCCGCCATTCAATTTACAAACGGCAAACTCCCAATTTCCATTATTGAAAAACTTATAGCCAAGGGAAAGGCCATGCTGGAGGCTCCTGTTGAACTTTTAGAGGGTGTAGAGGAAACACTTTCCAAGCTCTACGGAAACTATCGATTGGTCATGGCCACCAAGGGGGATTTGTTGGATCAAGAGCGCAAATTAAAAAAATCGGGCTTGGAGGAGTACTTTCACCATATTGAAATTGTATCGGACAAAACCCCAAAGCAATACCTCAAGCTTGTGAAGCATCTCGACATAGCCCCATCCCACTTTTTGATGGTAGGGAATAGTGTAAAAAGCGACATCCTTCCTGTACTCGAAATTGGGGGACATGCCTTTCACATCCCTTTCCATACAACCTGGGCTCACGAAATGGTCGAGGAGCCTGTGGAGCACCCTAATTTTCGACTGCTCTCAGAGGCTTCAAACATGATTTCGCTACTCCTATAGAATGATTAGCTTTTTGGAAATTTTCTGCTTTCCGCTCTCAAATACAAGAAAGTAAAGTCCCGATTCCAGACCTATCGAACTTCCCTCAATTTGTGTATGGGTTCCAAAATCATCTTCAAACAAGGTTCCTATTGCAGTACCATTGCTATGGAATAATTTGATCGTACCCCTACCAGCCATGGAATGTTTTATGGTGAAATGATCTTTCGCCGGATTTGGAAATACAATTATTTCCTCCGGCTTTACAGTAAAATTGTCCGTACCCAAAACAATGCCCGAAAGATCATAACGGTGCATGGAACGCCCAAAGGTACCCGCATAGAGCATGTTGGTTGGTTCGTGCAGTTTTAGGTCCCTAATAACGGTCATGGGCAAATTCGTGCCCAAAAGCTCCCAGGACCCCCCATCGTTTAATGAATACCAAACGGCTAGGTCGGTGGCAAGGAATAGGACATCTTCATTGGAGTTAAGGATGATGTCATTGGCCGGAATACTAGGCAAATTAGAAGAAATGTCCATCCAGTTTTGACCTCCGTCTATGGTTTTGAATACGTGAGGATCGTAATCCAAAACCCCAAATCCAGAGAGCGTTACATAGGCTATTAGATCGTTTGAAGGTGAAATGGCAATGGAAGTGATGTACCGATCCGGAAGCCCATTGCTGATATTGGTCCATGAAGCACCCCCATCAAAAGTTACCTGTACATTGCCATCGTCGCTTCCCACATAAATGGTGTTCAAATTTAAGTAGGAAGCTGCAATGGCCGTGAGCGTACCATAGGACAGGGAACCACTGGGGTGCAATCCGTCCGTAAGGTCGGGACTAATGGGGGTCCAGGAAACGGCACGATCGGAAGTGTATAGCCGATTGCTTCCGTAAAACATTTTTTCAGGGTTGAAAGGGGATAATACGACGGGTGTGTTCCAGTTCACACGGTCGCTACCATCGATGCCATTCGTACCGTTGCTAAAATTATTCCCACCATCGGTAGACCGCCTCAAGGCACCAAACTGCGATTCGCCATAAACGTAGTTATTGTCGCTGGGATCTACATTCACATGAAACCCATCCCCTCCAATGATGCTATTCCAATCACTGGTCCCACCACTCAAGGTCCTGATGGTATTGTTGTCCTGAGTGCCACCATACAGGCGCTCTGGCTGCAAATAGTCTACTTCAATGTTGTAAAATTGTGTAATGGGAAGGTTGGTGAATTTATTCCAAGAATTTCCTCCATTTTGGGAAACGTAGGCCCCACCATCATTTCCGGCCAAAATAAAATCGGGGTTGTTTTCTGAATATTCCAATGCGTGGTGATCCACGTGCATGCCATTGATATTCTGCCAATTGGCACCCCCATCCGTCGTTTTTTGTATTAATTGGCCCAGAATGTACACTTCATCTGGATCGGTCGGATTTACACGTAGGTTTCCGAAATACCAACCAAAACTGGAATCGACACCAATAAGGTCATTTAATGTAACCAAACTCCAAGTATTCCCATTATCATCAGAGCGGTACAGGCCATTAAATTCGTTGGTGATTTCGTTGGTCGTATAACGTGCATAGATGGTGGAAGGATTCGATTTTGAAATGGCCAGCCCAATTCTTCCGGTCTGGGCATCCGGTGCTGGAAGCCCCTGCGCGGCACCCAATTCTGTCCAAGTGTTCCCCCCGTCCAACGAACGGTGAATAGCAGAAGTTACACCACCATAATCCCTTTGCCAAGGCTTACGGGTACGTTCCCATAAGGCCGCGAAGAGGATGTTGGTGTTCTGGGGGTTCATTACTACATCGATCGCTGCTGTGGAATCGGTTACAAATAACACTTGTTCCCAGGTAGTTCCACCATTGGTAGTGCGGTAAATGCCCCGTTCTGGATTGTATCCGTACAATTTGCCTGAAGCCGCCACAAAAACCCTATCGGGATTAGTGGGGTCTACAGCAATACGCCCAATATGATCGGATTGTTCCAATCCTATATGAGACCAGGTTGCTCCTGCATTGTCCGAGCGATAAATACCATTTCCAAAATACGCTCCATCCGTAGCACTTCCATTAGCTTCCCCGGTTCCTACATAAATGCGTTGGGAGTTGGATGGTGCAATGGCCAAATCGCCGATAGATGGTTTTGAAATTTCATCAAAAATGGGGGTCCATGACGCCCCGGCATCGGTTGTTTTAAAGACCCCTCCGGTCGCAGTCCCTACATAAAGGATGTCATCACTATCGGGTGAAATAGCCACATCGGTAATCCTTCCGCCGGTATTCAAGGGTCCAACAAGTTCCCATTCGCTACCTGCGGTCTTGTTGTAGGAATTTTTGATGGCTTCAATTTGAATGGCTGCTTTTTGTAGGGCCTCCCTGTTGATAAAGTTGTTGGGATAGGCCCTTTGGCTATACATCCAGTCGTTGGGATAAAGTGCTTTTTCGGCTGGAGCGGCTTCAGCATTGTTGTAATGTTGATTGAATATACCACTTTGACAAACCATCAAAACTAAAAAAAAGAGTGCGACGGTGCCTAGGACGGATTTTGGTTTTAGAGGATTCATAGGGGTGTTTTTCCAAAGGTAGTATTTACTTCGAAAAACGTTTTATAAGCGTGTTTTTTTAACATTAAGGGTTTTATCCAGGCCAATATTACATCTCATTCAATGGAACATAAAAAGGCGGTCAAAACCGCCTTTTTTCCATTAACAAACAACAATCTAACTATTGTAAAAACCAACCCCATGGTTCATTTTGGTACATAACTCCCCTGTTACTTCTTGTTTAAAATGCCATGGGCATTGGTTTTATAACTCAAATTTGAAAAGGAATTTTGAATGAAACAAACCCAAATAACATGGATTTATAAATCCATTCCGACGATTTATAAATAATAAAGAACAAGGGATTTTTTGATAGAAATTTATGAAGTGGCCTCTTTTCTCATAAAAACCTGAACCAAATAGGCAATGCCGATAACCGTAGCACACCCCACAAAATTCAGCCAAAGATAGGGAAGGTTAATGATTTCATACTTGTCCATGAAATACATCGAAATAATCAAAAATTGATTGATAATGGCCGCAATGAAAACAGGAGTGGCCCTGATTCCTTTGAAGAAAAAGGCCAAAAGGAATACGCCTAAAATATTTCCATAGAACAGGGACCCGATAATGTTTACCAATTGGATCAGATTGTCAAAAAGGTTAGCCGTGCACGCTACGCCTATCGCCATCAATCCCCAAAGTAGTGTGAACCATCGCGATGCTTTTACATAATGATGCTCCGTTTGTCCGGGAGTGTTCCTACGGTACAAATCGATAGCGGTGGTAGACCCCAGCGCATTCAATTCACTGGCTGTTGAGGACATGGCAGCACTTAGGATTACGGCCAAGAGCAACCCAATCAATCCCTTGGGCAATTGGGTAAGGATAAAGTGAATGAATACATAATCCCGATCGTTGGTTTCTGCATTGGGGTTGGCCTTTTTGATTAAGGTTTTTGCAGACTGGCGCAACGAATCCTCTTGAGTGTTCAATTCCGTTAGTTCTTGTACTAGCACTGTTTTTTCAGGATGGTCCTTAGAAGCTGCATAGCTTAGTTGCAGGGTCCTAATCTGATCTTGGAGCTGGTTTTTTTCGGTCTCCAGCGTACTGTACTCTGCGGCATATTCAGAGGCCATCACGTCTTTAACCGCCGACGGATTGAAATTTAGCGGAGAATGGTTGTATTGGTAAAAGACGAAGACCATAATGCCAATCAACAAAATGAAAAACTGCATGGGAACCTTCAGGAAGCCATTCATGATGAGTCCCATCTGACTTTGCTTTACCGATCGCCCTGAAAGGTAACGCTGCACCTGACTTTGATCGGTTCCAAAATAAGCCAATGCCAAAAAGGTACCCCCAATCATGCCACTCCAAAAAGTGTAACGATTTTCAAAATCGAATGAAAAATCGAGCAAGTTCATCTTTCCATTACTGCCCGCAATTTCTAGGGCCTTTCCAAAGGAAACATCCAAAGGCAAATAGTTCAGGATGATCAAGAATGCAAAAAACATCCCACCAAAAATGACGGCCATTTGCTGTTTCTGCGTAATGCTTACTGCTTTGGTGCCGCCGCTCACCGTATAAATGATGACCAATATTCCTATGATGATGTTCAAATAAAATAAGTTCCATCCCAATACCGCCGAGAGAATAATGGACGGAGCAAAAATGGTGATACCAGCGGAAAGCCCGCGTTGAATCAAGAAGATGATAGCGGTAAGGGTACGGGTTTTAAGATCGAATCGGCCCTCCAGATATTCATAGGCCGTAAAGACCTTCATTTTATGATAAAGTGGAATAAATACCAAGCTGATGACCACCATGGCAATTGGCAATCCAAAATAAAATTGCACAAATCCCAGTCCGTCGTGAAATGCCTGCCCCGGTGTTGAAAGAAAGGTAATGGCACTGGCTTGGGTAGCCATCACACTCAAGCCAATGGTCCACCATTTTGCTTCATTTCCCCCTTTTAGGTAATCGGTTACGTTTTTGCTTCCACGGGCTTTATATGTCCCATAAAGGACAATAAAAAATAAAGTTCCCAGCAATACCAACCAATCTGTTAACTGCATCTATGTGTAACTTTTCATTAGGTAATAAAAAAGCAGGATGTATAGGGCATTCAGCAGCAATACCAAGGTGTATTTCCACTTCCAAGAAAACGGGATGGGCTGGTGCTGTGAGGTTTTGCGGTTTTCCATGTTAATGGCCTAAAGATAGCAAATTGGCAAACAATCGGTAGGCTCCTGAAACCCCAGCGGGAAGTTCCCTAAAAAAGCTTAGCCCCGTGTACACGTACACACCCTTTCCATAGGAGGCCACCAATAAGGACCCATTCATTTGGGGTTCGCCCTTATCGTGCATCCCTAGGATAGGGGTAAAGGCAGTGTCCCATTCATTTGGAAAGTACAAGCCGCGTTCTTGCACCCAGCCCTCAAAATCGGATGGGGTTATTTTATTGGGGACGTTAAGCACAGGATGATTGGGCGCTAAGAAGCTGACCGCTGCCTGTTCGTCGGTAACCCGATCGCGTGAAAGTTTTAGCGGGTAGGGCGCCAGATCGGTCGAAACCAAACCTCTAGAGGTATTGTATTGTAGAATGAGAGTACCTCCGTTGGCCACGTAATCGTTTAGGATGGTTTGCTTGAATTGCAGCTCGGGAACGGTATTGTAAGCCCTAATCCCAATCACAATGGCATCAAATGATGCGAGGTGTTCGGGAGTAATTTCTGCTGTAGGAATGGTAGTAACCTGATAGCCAATTTGTTTAAGACTTTCAGGAATGGCATCACCCGCACCCTCAATGTACCCAATCTGCTCTCCTTTTTTCTCGATGGGAATCCGCACCACTTTGGCTTCTGAAGGTACCAATACATTTTGAAACGGGATGTACCCATAATCAATTTTCACCAATTCCTTATCACTAAAAACATCACCTACCTGTAGCAGGGGTTTCAGAAAACCTTCATCTTGCTCCTTGGGCGGAGTTACCGTAAAAGTAATGGTCTGGGTTGCCCCTTTGGGCCCCAACGAAAAAGCTTGTTCTTGCGGAAAAACCACCCAGCCTTTTGGGTGCTGAAGGCTTACAGTACCTGTAATATTTTCCCTTCCAGAAGTAATGACAACTGGAATTTCTTTGGAATCGGTATTGGAAAAAATAATGACCTTTTCGGGGATCGAAGAAGTGACAACGGGCAATACATCGAACGGTTGGTAGACTTCTCCCTTTACGGGATCGTTGTATTTGTAGGTGATGTTACGCTGAAAATCGATGTTTTCACCCGCAATGGACACATTAAAGGTGACCGGAAAAAGTTGATTGCGCTCCGGAAGGCCTATCAAGTTAACATCGTCTACTCGATACATGCCCAAACTTCCAGGTTGCTCCAACCAATAGGGGGTACTGAATTGCGTTACATTGAAGGTATACTCAGTGCTTTGAAGGGAGTAGGACTCATTGTAGGGTAAAGGCGTTGGTTTAAGGGTAGTGGGAAAACTTACTACGGTCGAAAGTACCGAATTGAGCTGCATGGGGATATTGGATCGGTTAATGGCTTCCACCGTAACGGTTACATCACCCCTTGGCGCCACAGACGCTTCGTTGGAAATAGCCTCGAGGAATAAACCAGCGCAGTCGGCAATGAGTTGTTTTAGGGCTTCCATTTTAATCCCCTTCCAATGGCTGTCGGGGAGTTTTTTTAATAAGGCATAGGCCTTTACCAAGTCTGGTACGTGCGCCGAGGGATCGTTAAAGTTGAAATGGGCTTCAATGGGGAGTAGGATATCGCCTATGGCCTTGCCACCTTCCAGCCGCGACCAGCTGGTATCGATGCCATCAAAAATATTTTTGGCATTGGGGGGCATGGTTCCTTTCAGCCATTCCAAATATTCGGTTTCCGTACCACGCGAACCGGTACTTCCAAAACCTTGCGATTTATGCATGCTTCTACTTAAAGACGCTATTTCGCCGTTGGAAAGGCCCAAGCTTGGGTAGTAATTACCTGTTTCCACCGCGACCATCTTGCTTTTATCGGCTTTTTCAAAATTCTCGCGACTGCCATAAAACCACCACGAGGTGTTGAAAAACAAACTTCTGGGCTGCCAAATTCCATACGATGAAGCGCTTTCGGGATATTTGGTGGCATCATTTACCAAATCGAATGCTGCAACACTCAAAAGGGCCGATGAGGTGTGATGCCCATGGGTGGTACCAGGCGATCGGTGGTCGAAGCGATTGATAATGATGTCCGGTTTGAATTTTCGTATGGTCCGAACAACGTCGCCCAAAACCGCTTCCTTGTTCCAAATACTGAGTGTTTCCTCTGGATCTTTGGAATAGCCAAAATCATTGGCGCGGGTAAAAAACTGTTGCCCTCCATCAATCCTTCGAGCGGCCAAAAGTTCCTGTGTTCTTATAACACCGAGAAGCTCCCTAATTTCGGGCCCCACCAAATTTTGCCCACCATCGCCCCGTGTGAGGGAAAGGTAAGCCGTGCGCGCATTTACATCGTTTGAAAAATAGGAAATGAGCCGGGTGTTTTCATCATCAGGATGGGCAGCGATGTAGAGGACCGACCCCAAAAAATTCAATTTTTGAAGGTTGTGATAAATTTCGGAGGCCGTTGGTTTTTGCGGCGATTGTCCCCACGAAATGGAAACGGTAAACACGAGTAAGAAGAGTTTCAGTAAATAGGCTTTCTGCATGATTGGTTTTTTTAGTTCATCAATCCAACGGATGTTCCGAAAGGTTTTTGTCTTCATCCTGTAAAAATTCGTCTACTTCATCGGGCTTCACAACACTAACACCTTTTTGAAGCATCAAGCTGTTGGGATACGTAATGAGTCGATCGTCCTGGGTTTTCAGCAATACGTGAAATGCTTTAATGTCTTCGATAGTACCCTGGTAGTCGTATTCTTTATCGTGGATAATAATGTAATCACCAATTTTGTAAGGAAAGGTGAAGAACATTACGACCCCACTCGTAATGTTGCTCAGAATGGACCATTGGGCAAAAAGTGCGATTCCAATTACGGCAAAGACCGAGGAAAGGACAACACCTACGTCACTGAAATCGACCCCCCAAACCAAAATAAGGCTTAAAAGAATCCCGAAAACAATGGCAAAATTGATGTACTTAACAATAAGACCGGTTCGGTGCTCTACTTTTTCCGATTTGTTGGCAAACCGTTTTACAATGGAGATGAGGATCCACCTTAGGATGAGGTGAACTACAATGATACTGGCCGATAGTATGACTTCAAATGCGTATTTTTCAAACATAGGTTATTGCACTAACAAAGAATCTCTCATAAATTCATAGCGTGTCCCATTTTCCTGCCAATAGGCCGATTTAATGGTCCTTAATTTGGTGGCAACCGATTTCAATCCATTGGGATGCGTCTCTTCCCAGCGTTCAATTTCATAAGGAAATTTGCTGTTAAAATACAGGGAAAGTTCTCGTTTCAGTTGGGGATAGGTTAAGGTATAAATTGAAATGGAATCGCCTTGCATTAATTTGGCAAAAGCATCAGTTAAAGCAGGTTTTTGATGGCTCATTCGGCAAAACTCAAACGAAGGGACGATTTTGATGTCTCCTGTCGGAAGGGCCTCAGGATGTATCCGTACGAGATTCCAAAGTTCATTTTCCAACCATGATTTGGGAAGACTGAACTGGTCGTCGGCTTCCCCTTCAAAATATGAATGGGAGGTAAGCTCAAATTCCTTTCTGTTGTTGAGTTGTAGGTACACATGGCCACACCATTCCTGCATGCTGTGGGAAATTTTCAAGGCATGTTGGTTTCGTTCTAAAGGGGTGTACACACTGGTCATCACCGAGTAGGGATAAATGCCCGTAATGTATTTTTTAACTTGGTTGAGTTTCAAAACCGGCAAGGTCGTTTCAGAAGCATTATTGGCCTTAACCTGCACTTCTGGAAGAAAATCCTCAGTGACAAAAATCGTTACGGCATGGCCTTTTCGCAATTCCCCATAGCGTTCTTGCTCCAGTTGGTAAGAAGTGATTTCGGCTTTGCCATCAAACCAGTAGTCCTTAAAATCGTTGGAGAGGGTTCTGGATGAAGGATCGTCGGAGTTGTAAGGACTGTCCGAGCTAGGGATCAAATTGTGTTCCGATTGCTTGCAGGAAATTAGGGAAATGCCAATGCCTAGGGCATAGGCTACAAATTTAGACGCAAGCTTCATGAAGTTGGTTTTCCGTAAAATTACGAAAAATCAGCGGTTCGCAAGTTCCATTAACGTTTTATAAACAAGCCGGGTGGGAAGTCCCATGACGTTGAAAAAACAACCTTCAATTTTTTCGATACCCACATAACCCAACCAATCCTGAATGCCGTAACTCCCTGCTTTATCAAAAGGCTTGTAGGTGTCTACATAGTACTCAATTTCATCTTGATTCAATTTCCTGAACCAAACTTTCGTACGGTCGTTTATGGTTTCCTGAAAATGTTTTGTGGTAAAACACACCGAGGTAAACACTTCGTGCATTTCGCCGCTAAGATCCTTGAGCATTCGGATGGCATGATTTCGATCTAATGGTTTTTCGAGGGGTCTACCGTCTTTCCAAACAATCGTGTCGCTCGTAATTAGGAGGTCGCTTGCTTTTAAATCCACAAATACCGAAGCCTTCAATTGGGCGAGGTAATCGGTTATTTCAGCACCCTTTAGGGAAGGAGGGTAAACTTCTTCAACCGTTCGGACTTCGATAGCGAATTCAAGATTCAATTCCCTGAAAAAATGCTGCCTACGAGGCGACCCAGAAGCTAGTATTATGTGGTATTTGTTTAATTTTTCCCGTAGCATGTTAGAGCAGTGTTTTGATGAAACCCAAGGAAGCCAATCCCAAGAGCATGATCAATTTCAATAGGTTCGACAACCTTGCAAAATGTTTGGTTTTTTTGGCGTTCCACGCTTGAAGGGTAAAAACCAGCAAAGTGCCTCCTAGCGCAAAAACCATATACATCAAAAGGAAAAGTACTCGGTATAATTCAAAATAAGCAAAAAACAAAACCCCAAACAAACCCAAAAGCCCCATGATAATTACGATTGCTTTGGTTCTGGATATGCCCAAAACTATAGGCAAGGTATTGCGCCCTCCATTTTTATCTCCGTTTACATCTTGAATGTCTTTCGTAATTTCACGCATCAAATTAAAATAAAACGCCGCAAGGGCATAGTAGAGAACTACTTTGGAAAGCCTTAAATAAAGGGTTTTATCTTGAAATTCCATGGCAGGGTAAAGATCAAATAGAATACCCATCAAAATACTGAAACCTACTAAAGACGAAATTACCATATTGCCAATAAACAGCATCGATTTTAGGAACGTAGCATACCAATACAAAAGAGCGGCCGAAAAAATAAACACCAGGGCCAATGCCGGTTTTCCCACCAAATTAGCGACTACAAATCCCAAACCTACTCCAAGTACCGTAAGCAGAATGTAGAGGTTGTAGGCTGCTTTTTCCGAAATGCGTTTGCCTACTAATACTTTTTTTGGTCTGTTGATCCAATCGATTTCCTGGTCGTAGATGTCGTTGATTACATTGCCACCCGCCGCTATACAGAGGGTTGCAATAACCATGATCGCAAACGATCCTGGTGTCAAGGCCAATGAAATTCCAAAAGGCTCGAATAGTCCATATTTTACAAGACCTTGGGCCAATAGCACCATCAAAAGGTTGAAGGGACGAAGTAATTTCAAATACAGAATCATGCAGGGAATGGCAAATAAATGGGTTACTAGCCTTCTTTGGCACTGGCATCTCCTCCTTGGTACCAATGCCCTTGAACTTTCAAAACCTGTTCGATAACATCCCGTACACAGCCCTTACCACCTTTCTTATGCGAAATGTACTTTGAAATGTTTTTGATTTCCGGGACAGCATCCTGAGGGCAGCAGGGCAAACCCACCATACGCATAGCGGTATAATCGGGAAGGTCATCGCCCATATAGAGCACATTTTCTGGTTTGATGTGGTGTTGCTCAAAGTAGTTTTGCAGCAGCGTTGTTTTATGATGCGCACCTAGAAACACGTCTTTTACCCCCAGGCCTTCCAAGCGTTTACGGACGCCCTCGTTTACGCCACCACTAATGATGCAAACCTTGAAACCTTTGTCGATGGCAGTTTTTAGGGCAAAACCATCCTTAATATTCATGTTTCTAAGCAACTCACCGTCGGTGTTGATAATGACGGTGCCATCAGTCAAGACGCCATCCACGTCTAGAATGAAAGTGGTAATGTGCTGTAGGTATTCTTTATAACTTTTTTCCAAGATAAACGTATTAATTAAATTTTTCCTGAATGGAATTGGACAACAAGGTATAGATTTCTTTTTGTTTAGGATCTTCCAGCAGCGTCAAATGCTTCTGAAGGGTCTGGGTATCATGCCTTCGTGCCGGACCAGTTTGTGCTTCGAACGGTGTAACGGATTTCAATTTTTCGGTGGTTTCCAAAATGAGGGGCATCAACAGTTGAAAATCCAATTGGTTTTCAGTTAAGTAATCATATGCCAGATGAAATAAGTGGTTACTGAAATTATTCACCCAAACCGCTGCCAGGTGCAATTTTTGGCGTTCTCCCGAGCTTAGGAACACTACTTTTTTGGAAATGGATTTTGCCAGTTTCTTTAAAAGTTTGGCATCCTGCGTGTTTTCGGCTTCGAGGCAAATGGGGATTTTGTTGAAATCCGATGCTACTTCCTGCGAAATGGTCTGCAGCGGATAAAAGACCCCACGGTGCTTTCTCCCAGCAATGGTATCCAAAGGCATGCTTCCTGAGGTATGGACCAAAAGGGTGCCGTTTTCGGGAAGCAACTTGGCCACCTCCTCGATGGCATTGTCCCTAACGGTAAGAAAGTAGGTATCGGCATGAAGCAATTGGGTGAAGTCGTTAATAAACTGGGTCTTCCCTTTAATTTTGGGCTCCACCGAACGTCCATACACCTGTAGTACTGTAACCTTCTTGCTTTTTTTGAAAGCCTTGTACAATTGCTGCCCCACGTTGCCATACCCGATAATACACACCTTGATCATGCGACTAAAATACAAAATGCGTCACGCATTTTTAGGATGAATTGATTAAAAATCGACCAAAGATTAATTCGTAGATTCTAATTACTTTAACAAACAATTCCCCTTTTGTTTCCTTATTTTTGCACAAATTTCCGCAATGCAGAAAAAAATTGCCTCCATCCTTTTTTCCACCCGACTTACTGCACTTCTCTTTTTGGTTTTTGCTGCTGCAATGGCCGTCGGGACTTTTATGGATCAAGGCTATGAAAAACCGCCCACTCCCTATGCCCGTGAAATGATTTTCAACGCTTGGTGGTTTGAGGCGATCCTGGTTTTTTTTGTCATCAATTTTGTGGGAAATATGTTCCGTTACCGATTGCTGCGAAAAGAAAAGTGGGCCACTTTGTTAGTGCACGTTTCATTCATTTTAATCATCATTGGAGCATTTGTTACACGTTACATAGGTTACGAAGGGGTGATGCACATTCGCGAGGGTGCTACCGAAAACTTTTTCCTTTCGGATGACGCGTACCTCACTACTTCCATTGATGGCGATTACCGGGTAAATGGCGTCCTGCAACGACGAACCATTCAGAAGAAATTGCGCCTGTCGGAGCGCTTGGATAACGATTTCGAAATCCATACCGACTACAATTTGCAACCGGTATCGATTCGTTTTAAAGAATTCATTGCCAATGCTAAAATGGATTTGGTGCCTTCGGATGATGGAGCGGTCTATTTTAAAATAGTCGAATCAGGCGATGGGCAACGCCACGACCACTGGCTAAAATTGGGGGAAATGGTGAACATCCACGGACTTGTTTTTTCGTTGAACAATCCTACTCCTGGTGTCATCAACATTCATGTTTCCGAAGACGGCAACTACACCATCGAATCTCCGTTTGAAGGCACCTTCCTTCGGATGGCCGATCAGTATCAGGGAAGTGTTGCTGCCGATAGCATCCAACTCCTGCAATTGCGCTCATTGTACCAGCTGGGCGGAATGGCTTTTGTATTTCCCGAACCTGTTGTAAAAGGAACCTATGGTTTGGTAAAAGCATCTTATCCAGAAACTACGGGTTCCGATGCCTTGGTGTTGGAGGTTAGCTCTGAAGGGGAAACCAAAACCGTCGAACTTTTAGGAGGAAAGGGACTCGATCCCAAACCAGTAACGGTAGAACTTTCTGGCCTCACCGTGGGATTGGCTTACGGGTCCAAGGTCTATGAATTGCCTTTTAGCATTACGTTAAACGACTTCATAGCCGAGAAACGACCCGGAACAGAAAAGGTCTATGCTGCTTTTAAGAGTAAAATTACGGTCAACAATTCGAATTCCGATTTTTTCGACTACGCTATTTACATGAATCACGTGCTCGACCATAAGGGCTATCGGTTTTTTCAAGCGTCTTTCGATCCCGATGAAAAAGGAACCGTGCTTTCGGTAAACCACGACCGGTGGGGTACTTGGATTACGTACATCGGCTATTTCTTGCTTTATATAGGTTTGATGGCCATTCTATTTGATAAAAACACCCGATTTGCATCGTTGAAGAAAATGCTGGATAAAGTAAAAAAGGACAAAGCGAAACTGGCAATGTTGGTTTTTTTGTTGGTTGGTTGGTCCGCGTATTCGCAGGCTGATCAACTCCAACTGCAAAAACAGCAGGCCGATTCCATTGTAAAGGCCAATGTGGTAAGCGAGCCCCATGCTGACCAATTTGGGCATTTGATCATTCAAGACAATGGTCGCATGAAACCCATCAATACCTTTGCCAGCGAACTCTTGCGGAAAGTAAGTGGAAAAGATCATTACGAAGGTATGGATGCCGATCAAGTTTTTCTTTCCATGATTGAATACCCAAATTACTGGTACGGTATTCCCATCATCAAATTGGATTGGCGGAATGACAGCATCAAGCAAATTTTGAAGGTTCCCAAGGAAACGCGGATGATTTCCCTAATCGATCTCTTTGACGAACGTGGAAATAACAAACTTGGCCCCTATCTTGAAAAGGCTAGTGAAAAGGTACATCCCAACCAGTTTGAAAAAGACTTCATCAAATTGTATGAAAAAAGCTATTTGCTGAATGAAGCTTTGGGAGGGGGCATTTTAAAAATCTTCCCCATTCCAGGAAACGACAACAACACTTGGGTATCCTATCCAGAGCTGGAAGCAGGGCATTTCAAAGGGATGGACTCGCTCTATGCCAAAAACATTTTGCCCCTCTATTTCGATAGCCTGCGCAACGCACGCCAATCTGGCGATTATAGCAGCGCTGAAAATTTCTTGGCGAGTATTGTGGGTTTTCAGAAAAAATATGGGAGCACCGTCCTGCCTTCCAATCGTAAAATAAAGGCTGAAGTACTGTACAATAAAATAAACCTCTTCAACAGACTGTATCACTACTATGCCATGTTTGGAGTCTTCATGCTTGTTTTTATCATCGTACAAATTTTCAAGGATTACCGGTTTCTTCGATACCTAATCCTAGCATGTAAAATAGCCATTTGGCTGTTGTTTTTGCTCATGACTGCCGGATTGGTATTTCGATGGTACATCAGTGGCCACGCTCCTTGGAGCGATGCTTATGAAAGTGTGGTATATGTGAGTTGGGCGACCATGTTCTTTGGATTGGCCTTCGGAAGAAAAAGTGACCTTACCATAGCCGCAACTGCATTCGTGGCTTCCATCTTGCTTTGGGTAGCACACTTAAGTTGGGTAGACCCAGGAATAGGTAATTTGCAGCCTGTACTGGACAGCTATTGGCTCATGATCCATGTAGCGGTAATTGTAGCCAGTTATGGGCCTTTCACTCTGGGGTTGATTTTAGGAACCGTTGCCTTGGTGCTGATGCTGTTAACAACGCACAAGAATAAACCCCGGATGGAATTGAATTTGAAGGAAATTACCATCATCACAGAGCTTTCCCTCACCGTAGGTCTGGTTATGCTGACCATTGGAAATTTTTTGGGAGGCCAATGGGCCAATGAAAGCTGGGGGCGTTATTGGGGTTGGGACCCAAAAGAAACCTGGGCCCTCATCAGTATCATGGTCTATGCTTTTGTAGTTCACGCACGGTTAGTTCCAGGTCTGCGTGGCCGTTGGACCTTCAGTGTATTGTCGATATTTGCCTACTCCAGTATTATGATGACCTATTTTGGAGTTAACTTTTACTTATCGGGATTGCATTCCTATGCAAGCGGGGATGTGCCGGTTACTCCCAACTTCGTCTATTACCTGCTCCTCCTTTTTACCGTATTGGCAGCTGCTGCCTACATTCCCTATAAAAAGTATTACAAAAAAAAGGGGTGAATCTATATTCACCCCAATTAACCTAAATTCATTAACGAAAAAAAACTTTAATTGTAGATATAATCCGGTTGTTGATCTACCATGCGATAATCCTGCTGGATTTGCTCACTAATTTCCAGCTTGTCATATAACTCTTTTGTAAGCTCTTCCACATCATTTTCAGAAACCTTTAGCTTACGGGCAATTTTTGCATTGTCCTTTCCTTCGGAAATGTACTGAAGCAGTTTTATTTCCAGTCCATCCAAATCATAATGCATGATCAAGTTTTCCAAGTACACATCTTCTACCAATTTTTCGGTTTTTTGACGTGTGCTCAACACTTCCTGACGTTTCAGAAAAATGCGCATTTCAGCTTGTCGAAGCGCATGTTCTTCCTTAATGGCTTGCATGCGATACATAATGGCATAGGTTAGGATCAGCATTTCAGCAATTGCAGCCGCTTTGATATGAGTGGTTTGTGTAGCTAAAAACTCGATGCCCAAAGGATTCAATACAAAGAAATCGATGGAAAACAATAATGGGATAAAGGATCCGATGACATAAAACTTTGCGTAGTTTTTCTTACTGAACAAAGTAATCCCCGTAAAAAAGTAACCCACCAGCACTGCAAAGAGCGAAGTATTCGCTAAATGGGCAAACACATCGTTTTGGGTAATCCAATTGAAGACGGTCGCAATTCCGGCAAAACTCATCAACGCAACAACCAGCCATTTTATTTTTGGAGCAAACTCCTCAAGGTTCAAAAAGCGATTGGCAAAAAAGGCTTGCATCAGTACAGTAACAAAAAGCAATGAAACCTGAACCGAAAGGATGTGCGTAAGCTCAAAATTCATAAGGGTAAAAAGTCCGTCACTGAAGAAAAACAAAAGAGAGGCTGCAGCCAAACTTAGTGCAAAGAGTAAATACGGCTTTTCATCAAAGAGAAAAAAGCAGGCTAGGTTTAATAACACCAGCATGATGGTAAAACCATAAAACATTCCCTGCCGAAAAAGGGTAGAGCTGTCGGTAGAAGCTTTTTCCCGAATGGTCGAAGCATCTTCATAATTTAACAAAAACGTGCTTGTACTGCCTCCGTTATTTTTGTAGGAAAATTCTGAACCATTGTAAAAATGGTCAAAAAACAAAAAATTGTTGTCAAAGTAAAATGTTCCATCTACGGGGGTCATGTACAGGGAAGGATTCATCATGGAGTTCGGGCCATTGAATTCTACTCCAGTTTGTTCGGAAAGTATTGATTTTTCAATACTTTTCAGCGCAACTCCCTTGGTATTTATCTCGACCATATAGGTCTTTTTTTTGGCCTGTACCGAGGTACAAAGAGTGAGTGCGAGAAATAATAAAACTAGCCTCATACATAGTAGGTTTAACAAATTTGGGTAGACCAATATACATAAAAATTACATTTAATCTATTTTTTTTGCATTTTAACGATATTATTCAAATAAAAAAAGCGGCCGATGGCCGCTTTTTTTGCATTCGCAAATAGGGGTTATAGATCCCCCACCATATCTTCGGGTCGCACCCAGGCGTCAAATTCTTCGGCCGTTAGGTATCCAAGATTGACGGCTTCCTCTTTCAAGGTGGTCCCATTTTTATGGGCTGTATTGGCTATTTCAGCAGCTTTGTAATACCCAATTTTTGTGTTAAGGGCCGTTACGAGCATCAGGGAATTGTGGAGCAATTTTTCAATTACCGGATAATTGGGCTCAATGCCCGTTGCACAATGAATGTCGAAGCTTACACAGGCATCGCCCAACAATTCAGCCGATTGCAATACATTGGCTGCCATGACAGGCTTAAAGACGTTCAGTTCGTAGTGTCCCTGCATGCCCCCAACACTCAAAGCAACGTCGTTGCCTATTACTTGGGCACAAACCATTGTTAAGGCTTCGCATTGTGTAGGATTTACCTTTCCGGGCATGATGGAGGAACCGGGCTCATTGGCAGGAATCAGAATTTCTCCAATACCGCTTCGGGGACCGCTGGCCAACATGCGGATGTCGTTTGCAATTTTATTAAGGGAAACGGCCAGTTGTTTTAAGGCCCCGTGCGATTCTACCAAAGCATCGTGTGCTGCCAAAGCTTCAAATTTATTTTTGGCCGATACAAAAGGATGACCGGTAAATTGGGCAATGTACTCGGCTACTTTTTTCGAATAGCCATCCGGGGTATTGATGCCGGTACCTACTGCCGTTCCGCCCAACGCCAGTTCACTAAGATGTGGCAATGTATTTTTTAACGCTTTTAATCCGTGTTCAAGTTGGGAGGCATATCCGCTAAATTCTTGCCCCAAGGTTAGGGGAGTGGCGTCCATAAGGTGAGTCCGCCCAATTTTGACTACTTTTTTAAAATCTTCCGCTTTTTGCTGCAAAGTCTGGAATAACTGTGTTACTCCTGGCAAAGTTACTTCCACAATTTTTTTATAGGCTGCAATGTGCATTCCGGTAGGGAAGGTATCGTTGGACGATTGCGACTTGTTGACATCGTCATTGGGCTGCAGGGTTTTTTCACCTTCCCCAATGGTTTTGCCCGCCAATTGGTGTGCACGATTGGCAATGACCTCGTTTACGTTCATGTTGCTTTGGGTACCACTTCCCGTTTGCCAGATAACCAAGGGGAATTGGCCATCATGCTTCCCTTCCAGGATTTCATCACAGACAGTGGCAATCAAATCGCGCTTCTCTTTGCTCAAAACACCCAAATCGTGGTTGGTATATGCGGCAGCTTTTTTGAGATAGGCAAATCCGTAAATAATTTCCAACGGCATGGAAGCGGGTTGACCAATTTTGAAATTGTTGCGGGAACGTTCAGTCTGTGCACCCCATAGCACATGGGCAGGCACTTGTACTTCACCCATGGTGTCTTTTTCGATTCGGTAATCCATAGCGGAATATTTTAGACTACAAAGGTACGGGTTATCCCCTAAAATTGGAAGACCAACCTCTTGAAGTTTACCAAGGAAACCTGTTAATTCCTTTGTGGAAAACTAGGAGGATGCAGTAGCTTTTTTCAATTTTTCCTACTATATTTGCACAACCAAAGTATGTATTATGTTTGAGTTTGATCAATACCTCGGATTTTTAGCATTTTTAACCATCCTCACCATTGGTTTCTGGTTGATGATTTTCTTGGTAAGTTTTATTCCGTATTGGATTACAGGTGCCTTGATCGAAAATATGAAATTGAAACGGGAAGCCCGTAAAAAAGAATTGGAAGGATAATTCATCCGTAACATCCCAAATACGATGAAAACCCGGTCTGTCCGGGTTTTTCTATTTAGGGCCTCAGGTCAAATTCAAATAAGGCATTGAAGATGTCATAGAATTCGGCTTCTTGAGGTTCGCTATCCAAGGAAACATTGGCAAACAGGATGCGCCCCACTCCCGTTTTCGGCTCAAAATACATGAGGGTTGAGGTTCCAAAATCATTTCCGGCATGCCCAATACAGCAGGGAACGGAAAGATCCCAGCAAAGGGCATCGGGAAAGGAATCCGTATCCAAGTTGGACTGCAGCATGGTCGCATACGCGCTTGGTTGCAGTAACGTTCCGTTTCCTTGATAACCTTTCATGATTTCCTGAAGGAACTTCGTCAAATCAGAAACCGTACTGTAAATGCCACCGTCTGGAGCGGTAATAAGGGTATATCCTGGAAATGGCATTAAATCTTCTTTATAGTACCGAGTAATGTCTCCACTTGCAACGGCAGGGCGCTTCCATGTAGTTCGTCCCATTTGAAGCGGTATAAAAACTTCCTTTTCAACGTATGCTTCATACGGCATTGCTTGGACATTGGCTATAATTTGTGCCAAGAGGCTTGCCCCCAGGTTGCTGTAGGCATAATAGGCCCCGGGCTCGTAGGGGTAAAAATTGGCTTCATGGTACCAAGGTCCTTGTTTCCAAAGGATATTTTTCAGAAAAGCATCCATCGGCAACTCTACGTTGTCGTTATAGCGCGCAATAAGGTCGTGCCAAGCGGGATCAAAATCTTCTTTTTTCAACGGGGTTTCAAAAAGATAGCTACGGTTGTACTCCAACGAATCGTTGATGCTCGAGGTATGCATGGCCAATTGCCGTACAGTGATGGGCATATCGGGGTGGTAGGGATTCTTCACTTCAAAAGAAAGGTAGGTGTTGATGGGGGCATCCAAATCGATTTTACCTTCCCCCACACTTTTCATAAGGCTCACGCCAATAAATGTTTTTGAAATCGATGCTAACATTTGCTTGGTATTGGGGGTGTACTGCCTTTTAACGTCCAAATCAGCAAAGCCAAATCCTTTTTCAAAAAGTACCGTATCTTTTGTAAAAACGGCAACGGCAAATCCGGGGATGTGTTTCTCTTGATAAAGGTTTTGAAGGGTTTCGTCCAACAAATCACTGGAGGAAACAACTTGAACCGCATCATGGGTTGAAGGGTTCTTGCAGGAAAAGAGGCAGGAAACTACCACGAAACAACCAATGGTGAATGAAGGATGGCGCATAACGGATTAATTTGTTGAAAGGGGTAACATTTCCTGATAAAGATACGGTTTTTACATTTGCAAGGATCGTAAAGCCATCCCGTGCTATGCTTCCTTTTGTTTGACCAAGGAAGTATAAATACCCATGGCCAGGGAAAGGGCAATAAACAACAAAGAGAACCACTCAGGAATGTCCGTCCATGATGCCGTAATCAACTTGATGGATACAAAAATGAGGATCGAGAACACACTGTACTTCAAATAGCGGAAACGTTCCAGCATGTTTGCCAAGAAAAAATACAACGAACGCAATCCCATGATGGCAAAGATATTGGAACTAAATACAACGAAAGGGTCGGTGGTAACGGCAAAAATGGCAGGAATACTGTCCAAGGCAAAAAGCAGGTCGGTAAACTCGATGGTCAAAAGAGCGCCGAATAATGCCGTAAAGACCAGCTTGCCATTTACCCGCGTTGTCAATTTTCCACCATCCATGGCCTTGCTGAACCGAAATAATTTTGCCAGTCCCTTGGGCTCATGGGGTGCTTCGTGCTGGGCCTCCTTTTTTAACATTCGAAACGCGGTAAACAACAGAAAAAGCCCAAATACGATACTCATTTGGTGAAATTTGTTGATAAGGGCAATCCCCAACCCAATCAAGAGTCCCCTAAAAACCAGGGCCCCCAAAATTCCAAGAAATAGCAACTTGTGCTGATAGCGACTGGGCACTTTAAAGCTCGTAAAAATAACGGCAATCACAAAAAGGTTGTCCACGCTTAGGCTTAATTCAATAAAATACCCAGATAGGTAATCGATCCAGGCTTTTGTAGGGGTTGTGGTTACGTTACCCAAAACCATCCCTTTTTGGTACAGCCAGTAAACTATTCCTGAAAAGAGCAAAGCATTTAGTACGAAGAATACGGTTTCAAAAAAGGCCTTGCGACTAGTGGGTGCCGCTCCTTTTTTATGAAGCACAAAATAGTCCAATGCCAATAACAGCAAGACGTAGCCAATCAGGATAACCCATGGCAAATAACTGGAATCCATAAGGACTAAGGTAGCAAATTATCCTTCAAATCCTTCGCCGTCAAAGTCACCACCTTCTCCATCACCACGGCGATTGCGTTGCCGCTCTTTTTTCTGGTTGAAACGGTAGGTGAAGGAAAGATTGAACGACCGTTCCCGCCACTGGAACTCGCTATCGCTTATAAAATTATCGGTAGTGGTAAGCGATTGCCGTTTCCTCGAATTGAACAAATCGCGCACATTGAACCCTAAGGTTGCATTGTCGCCAATAATATCCTTGCTGAAGGCTAAATCCACTGAAAGGATTCCCTGCGATTCTGTTTGGGCATTGCTGTAAGGCCCCCTGTAGAACACATTGGTTTGCCAATCGATTTTGGCAGGTAAGGTAATTTTGGCACTGCCCCGGGAAAACCAACTGGTACTTTCCGTACCATAATCCACGCCGTTAAAGGTGCCATCGGTGTTGAAACGGAAGAAATTAAAACTGCCATTCAGGCGTAGCCATTTCGCAGGGTTGAAGAGCAACCCCAATTCAAACCCAACCCGCTGGTTGGTAGATAGGTTAATGGGGATGGTCCTAATAATGGGAATGCCATTGGGCGTCAATTCGCCTGTATCCTCTTGGATTCTTTCAAAGGCATCGGTCTCGTACTGATAGTAGACTGAAGTGGTCAATGTCAGTTTTTTCCAGCGTTTCAAATAGCCCAGGTCAAAAGCACTGGCATAGGCTGGGTTTAGATCGGGATTTCCCTGAAACACATTGGCTTCACTGGACCGCGAAGGAAAAGGGTTGATGAACCAGCTTCGAGGCCTATTGATTCTTCGGTTGTAGCCCAGCGTAATGTTTTCCTGTTCATTAAGCTCGTACACCAAATTCACGGTTGGGAAAAGCCCCAAAAAGTTTTTGTCGAAATTGATGTTCAAGTCGTCGTTGTTGGAACTGCTTACATCCGTAGCAGTCACCTCCCCTTTAAGTTGGGTGTTTTCCATGCGCAAGCCCAACAAGAAAGAAAACTTCCCGAATTTATTGCCATACTGACTGTAGACGGCCATGATGTTTTCGTTGTAATCAAATACATTGGACAAGCTGTCGTTGCGCACAAAAGCACCTTCGGGTACTAACTGTTCCTGAAGCAGGTACTCGGTTACCGTATTTTGGAAACTTCCCCGGAAACCTGCTTCAAATTGCGCATTTTCCCCAATGGGCAGTACGTAATCTGCCTGTGCCAAGTATTCCGTTTGGTCCTCTACCTGGGTAATGCGTTCGGATGGCAATAGTTCGGAATTGGGAAAAGTATTGTATTCCTCAATAAGGGATTTTTGGGTTTCCGAGCCTTTCTCCCATTGAAAATCGGCGGTGAGCTTATGCCCATGCGTATTGAAATCATTTACATAATTCAACGAAACCTGATAATTTTCATCATCTTCGGTTTGGTTCTCGTTTCGGTTCCTGGAAACTGCCAAGAAATCCGAAGCGTCAAATTCCCTAGTGAGGTTGGTGGTAAGGTCGTCGTCCTTGCTATTTCGATAAAATCCGGTAGCTGTAAGAGAGGAATTGTCCGTAAGGAAATACTCCATGCCCAAATTGGTATTGAATCCTTTTCGTTCCCGGTCATACTCCCGCTTTTCAATTACCAAGGGGTTGTCCACAAAATCCCCTAAATAGGTATTGCGGAAATCGGCATGTCCAGGCGATTCATTGTATTGTATGCCCGTTGTATTAAAAATATTGAACTTATCCGTGCGCAAGTTAAGATTGGTAGTGGCACTACTTCCCAGGGGGTAGCTAAAATTGGTTTGGAGCGACCCATTTACCCCAAGGGTCTTTTCTTTTTTGAGGATGATATTTAGAATTCCAGCGGTTCCTTCAGCATCATATCGCGCGGAAGGGGAGGTAATCACTTCCACACGATCAATGACTTCAGCGGGTAACTGCCGCAAAGCATCTGTATTGCCAAATCCGGCAATGGCAGAGGGTTTTCCATTAATAAGGATGCGCACGTTTTCGTTGCCGCGAAGGGCAATGGTCCCATCCACATCCACGGTTACTGAGGGAACGTTGTTAAGGGCATCGCTTACCGTAGCGCCGCTGGTAGTGAGGTCCTTACCAATGTTGTAGATTTTTTTGTCCAGACGTACCTGAACTTCGGTAGTCTCGGCACGTACTACCACTTCGCCCAGACTTTCCGAATCCAGATGCAGCGCCACGGTGGGCAACTGGGTATCTTTAAACAACCGCTGGTTGGTAAGCCGTTCGGTTTTATAGGAAATAAATTCGAATTGTACGGTGTATTGCCCACGATCTACCTGTATTTGATAGGTGCCATCGGTTTTGGTGATGCCTCCGGCTACAATCTTTCCATCGGATGCCAAAAAGGCGACTGTGGCGTATTCCAGGGGCAGGTTGGAACCTTCTTCCACCACTTTTCCACTAATGGTTATCTTTGATTCTGAGGCATTGACGTTTCGGTTTTGTTGTCCCCAGAAAATACCCGAAAACAAGAGCAGGAAGGCAAATAGTAGGTTACGCATGGTTTTTTTAGTATACGACTACGAAAATAACCTTCGGTTTAGGGAAGCTGTGTCAAAGTTCTGTTAATATTTCAAAGAATTTCCCCAGGGCATTGAATAGGAATTCCACAGCCAAACTTACGAATATACCTGCGCTAAGATGGCAAGGGTTTCGGGAAGCGATTTAAACACTTCGAAGGTCTTCCCTTGGGTGCGTTGTGCTCCCATCGCATTTCCAAATTGGGCCGCTTTTATAAAATCGTTTGGCGCTTTCAACAAACTGAAGGCAATCCCCCCAGCAAAGGAATCGCCACAACCTGTGGTATCGACCACATGACTTACGGGCACCGAAGGTACCAGTTCTTGATGCAGGACATCATTTTTTAGGGTGTACACCATCACCCCGCGCGAATCCAAGGTAACGTACAAAGAACGAAGGCCTTGCTTCAAACAGTATTCAGCAAAGAGCGGGAGTTGTTCCGGATCGATTTCATCATTGTTTTTGAGGTCCTCGAGGGAATACTCCTTCTGAAACCAGCTGCAGTTGGCTTCTTCCAAATTCATTTTCAATACATCGATGTAGGGGAGCCATAGGTCCCGGTCTACCCAGAATTTAGTCACCCGTTCGCCACGCACCGTAAGGGCCGTAGTAGGACCGTGGGCATCAAATACGATGGAAGCGTTACTGTGTTTTTTGATGTAAATAAGGGTTTCAAGTGGTACTTCAAAATCGGTTACGGGAACGCAAACGAACACTTCACAATCCAAAAGCGGGGCAACATCTTCGGGCATGATGGGCTTCATAAAGGCCGTCTGGGTCTCTACCCGCTTGTTTTGGTCCAAGAAGCGCAACTGGATCACATCCCCTTGGTCGGCTTCCGACGATATGTAATCGGTATGGATGTTGGGATAGGGACCAAATAACTCCTTAATGGCCGCCTCGTCCTGCTTTCGGATATGGGTTACAGGATAGATGTCGCCGTCGGTTCCCAACAAATTGGAAATGGCAATGGCTGTATGGGTTGCACAACCGTATTTTTGGATTACTTCGTTATTGTGGGTAATGATATAGTCTCTAGGGATGGGGCCCAATACGGCTACTTTGAGTTTTTTCATCTTGGTCGTTTCGTTCTCGGTGAATCGTTCAAGAAAACTACAAAAATTGTAAGAAATATTCGCAATAAATGCCCTTTAAAAATGACGGATCCCCAAAAGTCCCGCTGTTTTTTTACAATTTTACAAAGAGATGCCCATGGCATGCAACGCTTGCTGCAACTGTGCTGCATCCTTGAAATGGATCCCCCGAATGCCCAAGGCTTCGGCACCCTCGATGTTTTTAAGGCTGTCGTCAATAAAAAGAGCTTCGTGTGGCGCAATTTGATAGCGATCCAGCATTAACTCATAGATTTCACGGTGGGGTTTCCGTAGGCCTTCTTCGCCACTCACCAAAATGCCTTCAAACCATTGCAGCCAAGGAAAGCGCTGTCGTGCAATGGGAAAGGTTTCCCCACTCCAGTTAGTCAGTGCATACACCCGGTAGGCGTTATGGTCTACCAAGGCTTTGAGGATGGCCACGGTATCATCGTGGGCATGACCCAACATCTCGTGCCAGCGCCCATAATACATGCGAATCAGTGCTTCATATTCTGGAAAGAGGGCTATGCGTTCTTCCGTGGCCTTGGCAAGGGGATAGCCGGCATCTTGGTTGAGGTTCCAGTCCCAAGCGCAGATTTCGTTGAGGAACCAATCCATTTTTTCACGGTTGCCCCGAAATTCTTTCAAGAATACGTATTCGGGGCTCCAGTCGATGAGTACCCCGCCCAAGTCGAAAATAATGGTATTGATCTGCGCCATAGTTGCTTTTGGGTAAAGATACAAAAAGCCAATACGGCCTTTGATGCCATAGATAAAAACTTCAACTAAAGTCCTAGCATAAGCAAATGCTTCACCTTATGGTACTGCAAGGCCGTTTGAATACAGGGCTTAAGCACTTCTTTTGGTAGCGGTGCGTCTAAGGGTAATAAGATGGCGCGCGAGCCTTCAAAATTCAATTCCTTTGGGAAGAGGATTCGAAAGGTGGGAATGAGTTTGCTGGTACATTGAAAGTACATACCACATTGGTGTGGCTTCTTCGGTTTCCAATCGATTCGCAGCGTACTCCCAATCGTGGTCTTGTAACTGGGTTCGCCCCATGCTAGGGTTTCTTCCAAAGAGGAAATGTTATGCATCTCCTCAGCTACTGAGAGGATAAGTGTTCGTAGCTGTGCTAGCTTTTTCTTGGCCTTTTCGGGATACCGTTCAAACACGGCCGAAACTTCTGGGTGAGAAAGTAGTTGCAATGAGCTCATTAAATAAAGGAATTAGCGTTCCTGATAGCCTTTGCCCTCAAAAATCTTTTGGGTGTATTTCTCAATCCGATCCGTTCTGGTTTTGGATTGCTTGGCTTGCGCGAAGAACAACAAATAGCCACGCTGTCTCCCGGGGGTCAATGCTTCAAAGGCGTCCTTGAAATTAGGGTCTTCCTCGAATTTGGCCAACAGTTCTTCCGGCACATCAAACTCCGAGGTTTTCTTCAGGTCCACTTGCAACCCAGCTTTCTCCACTTCCACAGCTTCCATGACGTAAGCCTTGATGGTAGCTTCCAGTTTTTGGATTTGTTTTACGGACGTAAAGCGCAGTTGTCGGGCCGATTGCACGTTTTGGGTCTGTTGCACCAAAATTCCCTCAGGATCCTGCAATAAGGCCCCTTTGTGGAACAGCAAGGCACAGTACTCATTAAATCCATGCATCAATACCACGTTTTTGTTTCGGTAGGTATAACACGGCACACCCCATTTCAGTGCCTCTGTGAGTCCGCAATCCAAAACCATTTTCTGCAGGAGTCGGTAGCACGCTTGCCAAGGAGAGGGTTTTTCGAAAAAGAAAGTAGTCTTAGGGTTCATGGGATTATCGTTAGTTTCCGGCAAAGGGTGTACCCAGGAGGCCTACGGCCAATTCAGCCCAAATCAGTGCAAACACGAACAGCAATCCTAGGATCAGGATCCAACGGTGTGTGCTTTTATGCACTTTCCGCAGTACCCATTCCAAGGCCAATCCCAGGAGTAGTAAGAGGGCTCCCAGCAACAAAAAATCGGCTAGGGACCAGTGCACTTCATCGGTAAATTGCATGGCCACCAAGGGAATCAAAAGAAGTACCGGGATGGCAACTAGGATGTACGTGAGTCGTTTGGAAAAAACCATGGAGGCTACATTAAAAAGGATTCCCCAAGATACCATAAAAATCAATGGAAATCAAACGCCAGTTCCGCATACCTTCTCGAATTAATCCATGGAAAAAAAGTCAATACACATTTTAATTGCGATTGTATCATTCCTTCCGATCCCTCACCACCATAGTTTTCGAGAGGTAGTCGTGCAGACCGTTTTTAACAAAGAGGTAGGAAAGTCGGTCGAAAGGCAGCAACCGGCTTAGGGTTCGCACCAAGATGGTACCGTTAGACGGTTGGGTTCCATCCATTTGCACCACCTTGGTTTTGGTCATGAACTTTCCCACTGTGCGTTGGAATTTCGTTTCCATAACGTAGTAATACCCAATAAACGCTGCAAACACTAGTACATAACCCAGCAACAATTGCATCGGGTTGTTGGCACTCAGCGGAAAGGTGAACAAGGCCGCGAGGGTCAACCAAATAATGGTGTCGATTACGAAATTGAGTAGACGCAGTCCAGAGCCTGCGACATCGGAATGTACCGTAGCAACACGTTCTTTTTGCACTGTGGCCTGTTGTGTTAGGGCCTCGAAGTTGGATGTGTCAATGTTCCGTTTTTGGATTTCCGCTTCGGCGGCTTCTAGGGCTTCGGGCTGGTATTTTTCCCGTTCGGCCGTCACGATCTTGATAAGGGCCTCGTTGGAGCGTTCCGACATGACACGTTCAAATGGGTTTTCCATAGATGCAATTAGGTGGGCAATCGATTTTGCTGTAATAATATTCAAATTACAGGCAATAACCAATTTTATGAGTAAAAATGAAGTATTACGGGATCGTTACTTTTCAATTAACAATAAACAATTATTGTCATTCTGGACGTAGTGCAAGATCGAGGATTGCACAGGACTATTAGCCTACGCGGCATGTTGACACCTTCGCTAAGCCACCAAGAAGTACACCACTACAACGGTAAGGAGAAGTGCTAACAGGAAAAGGTATAGGGTTTTCAGTCGTTTTTTGCGGGCCTTTAGGCGAATCTCCGCTTTCACCCGTTTCAGTTGCTGGGCATCAATGACTTTGTGCTCTAGAGTATCGTCCAAAGGATCGAGGGTTTGCAGCCGATGGTATTTTAAGCGACGTTCACGTCGCTCCATGGTCTTCCGCCGCAACTCGTTGAAACGTTGGTTGTGGGCACTCAAGCGGCCGTACGATCCATCTATAGGCATAGTGAAAGGGGATTGTTTCAAAGTATAGGTCGCAAGGGGCAGGGAAGTGTTACGTTTATTGAACTAATTGGCAATACCCTCAATAAAATCCTTTCCCAAGCGTAAAACAAAACAATAGAAAGGCAAGCCCTACCAAACCATAAACCACCCAATGACTTCTTAGGGTGGTGGGAGGCGTTTTTGGTTCCATGCGTCTTACGACGAGTAATATAGGCAATGATGCTGCCATTTCCAACAATCCCTCCACTGCGGCACCAAAAGGATTTGTAGTGTAAAAGAGTCCGGCCGCGATTGCAGCCATAATCCCAAAAAAGTAAGCTTGGTAGGTACTTTGTTTTATAGGTAACCCTGGAATTTGGAATCGCAGCCTTAAAAATCGGTTGGCCACCAATTTGATGGACATAAAGTAGGCCAATACGCCAACAAGCCATAGCAGTGGCTTGCCCAAACTTCCTACTTGCAGGGAAGCCATGGCATAAGACCAGTCGCCTTCCTTACTGAAACCGGACTGCACGAGGGTACCGGAAAACCAGAACAGATTGTAGGCCATTAAGGTAATAAGGAAAAACTGGGTTTTAGCGGACTTTAGGGTCCTGTAGCCTAGCAAAACAAAAAGCAGGAGCCCAAGCAACAAATTTGAAAGAGGGCCGCAAATGCTGATAAGGATATTGACGGGATTGCTTTTAAAATAAACGGAGGTCAACAGCGTAATGTCAAAACCTGCAAGCAGGGCAGCCCCACCATGCCCAATAACTTCGTGAACAATGTCCGCGCCCATGTAGGAAGCTATCCCTACACTGGCTGAAATCATAAAGGAGTTAAGTAAAGGCTTCATGGCAATCAAAATTACAGGATTCCATTTTTTGTCGGATTTAATAAAGTCACAACTTTTCTGCTACCAAAATACGCTGTTTGGGAAAATTGTTCTGGTGCATAGTTTATTTTTTCAGAAGGTGTTATCTAGTTGCTTCTGGCCATTTATCGCTCCATTCATCAGGAAAGGCAGGATGATTTCTTTGTGATTTACTAATAAGTTCATAGATGAATTGATAGGTGGTTCCATTTGTGGTCTTGACCCTTATTAGATTTTCACCACGAATCTTTACAATACTATCTCCAACCGATATATTCTCAGTTGCCACATAATTTGGAGAAATGTTCCAAAATTTCCCATTTTGATCTTTGATCTCAAGAAAAGTAGGTTTAACTCCTTTCCTTACGGAATATTTTCTTGTTACAACTCCAACGTACTCATGATTTATGTTTTCAACAATTCGGACTATTTCCAACCTGCGCCCGTCTGCAATAATAATATTTATAAAGACCAACCAAGCAAGGAGGAAAATCGGTCCTATTAAAAAAAAAGTAGCAATAGGATTTTTAAATATTCTGAATTTCATAAATGTTGCACAACGATATTGATTATCCTGGGCGGTCACTTCGGCAGCAATGGTCAAACCCTGAGCCTAGCCTGCCCCGAGCCTGACGAGGGGTCGAAGGGTAGGCCGCCACCGTGGTTTTGTCGGAGTGTTTTATGGTTTGTTTAAAGTTACTATTTTTCTTTTACCAAAATACGCAGCTTGGGGATAGGCGTTGTTGTGCGTAGTGTTGTTTATTCATCAGCTGTTAGTTCCAATAAATATGATTTATTTGGATTAGTCAAAATATAATGCTCTACTAAAACTCCAAATTCTCCGTGTACATCAATTCCATTTGTGTAGATATAGGAGTTAATAAAAAATATATTATCAATATTTAGCCTCTCAATGATATGATTTGCTAACTCAAAAGGATTCTTAAAGTTTTCACTTGACTGAAAATTTTTTAACCACTTGCTAAATGAAGTTTGAAATATGTTTTTGTCTATTATTTGAACATATAAGTCTAAATCAGTAAAGATTGGTTTTAGGACTTTAATAGATTCGTCAACGTTTGTTTCATCAATTTTACCTTTTAATTGCTCTATAAAGAAATGAAATTCTAAGCCATCACTTTTTAAATTCTCTTGTGTGGTTAGAATTTCTAAATGATTATTTATCTCAGCAATTACATTCATCTACATTATGCACAACGGTCCGGGCTATCCCCAGGCGGCGACTGGGCGGCTGATTCGGCAGTACTTGCGTAGCAAGTGGCAGCTGCAAAGCAGCGTGAGAATCAGCGTAGCGTGGGGCCGCCATCGTGGTTTTGTCGGAGTGTTTTTAATGTTTGTTTAAAGTTACCATTTTTCTTTTACCAAAAAACGGCGTTTTGGGATAGCCGTTGTTATGTGCTGGCATTTTTTCGAATTTTATTTATAATTTCCGAAATTTGTTCAGGATATTTTCCTTCAAAGTATTCAAAAATTAAAGGGTTTCCAGTAAAGAAATGACTTGTATAAGTTATCCAAGTTTCTATTGAAATTAACCCATTCATTTTGAATATCTTGAAAGTTTTGGCTTTTAAATGTTTTTCTATTTTCTCGTTAAAATTTAAATCCGACTCTCTTCTTTGAAAGTATTCATACTTTTGGTACAAGTGTATAGCTCCATCAAAATGTCTAAAATGGTTTTTATTTATAACATATTCTGCGTGTACGTATCTAACTGGATGAAATTCTTCTCCGTCGATTTTAACAGTTACATTTTCAATATTAATCTCTTCAGCGTGGAACGTTTTTATTCCATCTTTTTCTGACCATTTGATGTCAAGTGAATATACATCTTTGAATAAAAACGAAGTTGAAAAATCTTCTAAATCCATTGGTGGTTTTAATTTAACCAATCCATTTGGGATTTTATTAATTTCTTTATTAAAAGAAGCACCGTACCAGGTATCCTCCTCTAAATATGAAGGTCCATCTACGTCAACTCTAACTCGATTTGCATCTAATGCAACATATAGGTCTATATCTTTATCTTCTAATTTCCAAAATAGGTCGATAAATCTTGGTGCAAAATTGGCATTTTCACTAAATCCTCTTCGAAAAAAAGGATGTGCCATTGCTACATAATTTTGACTATATAAAAAACCGCTCTCGAAGCTCTTTTTGGAGTAGAATTTATTTATTAGTTCACAACTAATAAGTTCTTCGTCATTTTTTGTTAGTCCAGTATTAAGTTTATTAAGCAAGTCTGGATATTTTGCAACAATTCCAATCGGTTGAATATAATTAAAGTTGTCTTTTGTAAGAATGATGTTTTTTCTCTTACAAAATCTTATAAATTCTTCGATGACTTTAGCATTATCTTCAAGTTCCTTTTTTCGATAATTTTCCATTTGAATGAAGTATTGCTCTTTTATTTCTTGCATCGATTTCATTAAAGTATTGGATGTTTCATTTGCTGGCACATAACGGTCTCGGCTATGAGTAGTTGCGTGGTTTTGCACTAAACTTTGCAAGTACACACCAAACTGAAAATTCGCGAGGATTTTCAGAAGTAGGCGAGAACAAGCAATTACTTATAGCCATTGTTAGCACCAGTTATTTATTATTTTCAATTTTCTTTTCAATCCGTGATTTTATTCTTGGGTTGTTTTCATTTCCAATCATTTTCAAGCATTCTTGGTAAAGTCCATTTGCTCTTTCGTTTAAATTCCACGCACCAAATTGGTCAGCAATTTTCTCTATTGGTCTAAAATCTTCTTTATTATATAAACTTAAAAAAAGTTCAAGTAGTTTGATAGAGTTTTCCGATTTCTCTAATTCGGAACTCTTAAAGTCAAATATGTAAATTAGATTTCTATTGAACTGTTCTTGTTTATACTGATAATAATCGGATGATTGTTTGCCATAAATTTTGGGCTCAATTTCTCCGCTTATTAATTTTTCTAATGTTTTGTTAGCTTGGTTGATAAAATGAATAACCTTGTCGTATTTGTGATTGTTTATTAAGACTTTTAACCAATCATTAAATTTTCCAGTATGAATCGCAGAATCGATGTCAAATTCGTATTTTTTAAATTCTTCATCAACGACTTGTTCGTTATTTAATTTAATTTCAATATCGACTTTCAGTTCCTCGTAATCTTCTTTTCTTTTTAGTTCTAATGCTTTATCAATTTCTTTTTGTGCATTCTTAAATTCTTGATTATCGAAAAAGTCAACTGCTCTTACAAAATGTTCCAAATCTTCTCCGTAAGCAACAAAATCAGTTAGAGGAATTCCTTGTTCATTTAACGCTTTTATGAAATATGGTTTTTGTGTAATTCTTTTTCCAGTTTCGAGGGATATTTTGTGACTCGGTTTATCAAGTTTGGCATCATAAAATCCGAAATAACGTTCATTTCTTTTTATGGCTTTCCATCTACCATATTTTTCTTTTTTTGGTTTAAGTCCAATTTCGTACCATTCCGAGATTGGTTTTACGATGTCCACATATTTTAATATTTGTTTTGGAAGTTCTATATAATTGCCTGTTTCTAAATAAACAGGAAGGCTTTTAATTTTTTCGAATTCCTTTTCTTTTTTCTTTTTGCGTTCTTCTGGTGGCAAAAATTGTTCAGGATATTCGACTTGGTAGTATTCTCTAAATCCTTTGTATTCCTTTCCAACCGCTTGTAAAATCTCATCAAATTCTCCGTTGTCATTTACATTCTGTTGTCTAATACTTTCGTATAATTTGGCATATGAAAGATTAGCCAATTCAATATCTCCAGTTTTTAATCCTTGTTGGATTTTTTGATTATGCCAATCAATAGCATTTATTCTGTCAGGAAATTTTATTGCTGATAATTTTGATTGAAAGGAAGAATTTGATTGAAATGAAGGGTTTTTCTTTGAAAGATTCTTTTTTTCTGGTTGGTTCTTTTGTTTGTTTTTTCCAATGTAGTAAAGCACTACTAAAACAATTCCTATTATGATTATTACTTTCATTATGTTGGTTGGTCGTAATTGGTGCTAACGTTTATGTATATGAGCTGTGGCGTGTTTCGGCACAGACCTTTCCTGATAAAAACTGGCTTTGGGAAATCCGTAGGATTTTCCAAGTGTGGACTGACCAAGCCATAGCTTATATACTGTGTTGTGCGTAGGTTTTATCTCCGAATACTTCTTTTAATTTCAAGTTGTATATGTTGTTTTCGCAAGTTCCGTTTTTTACAGAATGCTCAATTAAATCATCTATGTTTATGTAAATGATTTTATCAAATTCATTTTCAAATTCTGATTTCTCGAATGAAACGATATATTTTTCTCGATTAAAAATGAAACTCAATTTGGCTTTTATCTTCGCAATAATCTTTTCGTCAGGTTGAAGTAATAAAATCACAAATATATTTCCGTTCGATAAAGCAAAGAAATCGTTATCGTTGTTAATAACAAGAAAGTCAGAATATGGTTTTTTGGTTGGCAAAAAACTATAAAATGATTCTTTTATAAACTGAACGTCAAATAGCTTTTTTAAATCTGATATTAAATTAGTTTCGAGCATATTTTAAAAATGTAAGTCCTTAAATTCCTTTTTAAAAATTTCTGCCCATTTTTGAAAATCAAATCCACGACTACCGCTTGGATGATTTATAAAAATTAAGGTCATCTCTTTTATTCCGTTTTCCAATTTAAAGATCTTTTCATTTGGAAATAGTTCGCTATTTTTTATGTGCCATTCATTTTGCGAGTTCGTTACGTAATTTCCAAGTCTTCCATAAGGTGCTTTACCTAAAACCAAGCAAAATTTTGGTTCTAAAATCGGATAAATTTCAAAAAATAATTTCCAGCCCAAGTCGAAATCATTATCATTTGGTCTGTCTGCTTGGTTTCGACTATCCAATAATCTTTGGACAAGATTCCAATATGCAACTGAATTCCATAATTCTTTTCGTTGGTCAAGCGAAATGTCAGTTTTATTTAAAATAGTTTTTTCTACATTTCGATGCAAAGTCCATTTACCGTTTACGTCATCAACACGTTTTTGGGTTATCATTCGAGTAGTTTCTTTATTATCTAATTGCCAAAAATCTCCATCCTCATAATGACTTTCTCCAATAATAAGAAGTTTTGTTTTGTCATATTCATTACCAATCCAAGGAAACCATTTTAAAGATTCAATTGAATTAAAAGTTGAGTCTAATTCGGTTTTCATAATTTGATTTAGTTAGCTGGTTGATGTTTACCTTTTAAAGTTCCATTCGGATGATTTTTGCAATTTCCAGAAGTTAAACCTGCTATACTGGAATTTTTTGTGCCACAAAGTTTACAGATGTACTGTGATTTTTCCGTTCCTTCATAAAGTTTATGTTTACCTTTTAATGGTCCATTTGGATGATTTTTACAGTTTCCTGAAGTCAAACTCGCAATATTTGAATATTTCTGTCCGCAAGTTTCGCAATAGTAATTTGCCATAGTCTAATTGTTTAAATTTTGTTTGAAGCACGATGTTTCTTTAACTTACGCACAACGTTTTGCGTGTATGAGAAGTAGCGGATTAAAAAGCACTTCACTTTCAATTTGGCACTGACTTTTGCTAAAATCATAGACCTTTGATTTACCACTGAACCCGCTATTTCTTATACACGCTGTTAGCACACGTATTTATTTGTTTTTCATGTAGTTATTCAGTTTTTTAATCGGCTCTCTAAAAGCTTTTTCCATTCGAACTGAAACGTCAATTAAATATTCATTCATTTTTATCCAATCACTTTCTTCGAAGTAGCTTACTCCGTCAAGTTGTGCTTTAATTCTACAAGTTACTTTCTCGTCCATTCGTTCCCAAATTAAAGGTTCGCCAAAGTCTGCTTCTATTTTATCTTTCATTTTGTAGATAAAGTCAAATAGTTCTTTATTTTCCTCTTGACTACCACGATTAAAAATGATTTCGCTTCTACAATAATTGTTGCTCATTGCAAGATTTATGTTAACTCCACTCATTCCAATTCCTTTTCCTATCCAACTTTCTTTTGATGGCGAATTATTGGAAAAGAGATTATTTACTTGATTACTTGCATTTATAAATTGTTCCCAAAATTTTAATCTTACGTGATGTCGATTTTTTAAAGACTCTTGAACTTCAATTTCTTCTTGGGCTTTAGTTGCTATGCTAATTGCGAAATCTTCTGTGTCTTTTGTCGGCAAAATCTGTTCTACATTCAGAAATAGTTGCTCGTCAAAGGCAAAAGGTGTAACCTTAAAACATTGAAGTCTTATTTTGAAATTCATTAGCCACAAAACTGTTGAAGTCACTTCTTTCCTGAAGTTGGCTGCAATTAAAATTAGTCTTTGCGAGTTTAGTCCTTGGTTAAGTACAATTTCTGAAATGTCTCTATTGTCAAAAAAATCTGATAGCTTTTCTTGTGCTATTCCTGATGAACCCAAAAAATCTTGATAAATTTTAACTATGTCTTGTTTTGTCAAGCTGGCACAATAAGAAGCATATTTTATTACTTGCCAAGTTACATCTTTTCCCGAGTCGTCCAGTTTGTTCTCAATGATTACTAAATTCCCAAGTTTGTCTAATGCAAGTAAGTCAAGTCGCTCGTTTGTTTCATTAAAACCACTAAATTCCTTTTGTATAATCAAAAATTCTTCGCCAAGTGAACTCGGATTGTTAGCTATCCATTCTTGCAAATGTTCTCTTTCTCTGAATTTTAGTTCGGAAAAAGTCTTTTGTTTAAGCTTCGATATTCTGTTTTTATCTCTGTCGATTAAATACATTTGTTTCGTTCTTTTATATGTGTGCTAACGTCCCCGGCTATCCCAAGGCGGCGACTGGGCGGCTGATTCGGCCGAGCATCGGCAGCTGCGAAGCAGCGTGAGAATCAGCGTTGCGAGGGTGCCGCCACCATGGTTTTGTCGGAGTGTTTTATGTTTGTTTAAAGTTACTATTTTTCTGTTACCAAAATACGCTGCTTTGGGATAGGCGTTGTTATGTGCTGGCTCTAAATATTTAAGCGTTTTAAAATTATTGTTTTTTGTAAATCATTATTAATTATTTCGAGAACTTTAAATTTATCTGTCAGAATGTTCAATTTGTAAAGTTCAATAATAAATTCAGTTTTAGTTTTTAGGAATTTTATATTGAAATGTTCAGCATTTGCAGTCACTGTTGGAGGTTCTTTACAAAAATGAGCTTTAGCTAAAAAAAACTTGGATTTTTCATAAAATGACCAATTTACAGATTCACAAAAATCAGCTAAATAGGGCTTGGTCTTAAATCCATAAAGTTTTATTGTGTCAGATTTATAATATAAACTATCGGTATTGTCGGATACCCAAGGATTTGAATATGTAGATATTGATTTCTTTGAATTTTGAAGTATACTCTTTTTAAATAGTCTTTTTAAGTCAGATTTTGAAAACTCATTATTTTGAGAAAAAGCACTAAATGAAACCAACAAAAAAATAAGAATCTTAATAAAACTATTCATTTTAGCTTGCACATAACGTGTTTGTGTAAGGAACGTTGCGTGTTTGAGTGCGAGGATATTCCGAAGAAAAATCAGATGCATGCAAACAAAGCAACGACCAAACGGTTGAACTAAAATAAGCAATGTTTTTTACACATTGTTGTGCATAGTGCTTTTTCCGTTCAGCTTGGTTTTCCGTTGTTTGTTATTTAGTTCAAATGTGTGCGTTGGCAAGACATACTCTTTTGCAATTTTTGGTGTAGTGTTGGCTGTAGCGAATTGCGAATGTGTATGGCTTTGAGCGTAGGCTTTTTTAGTTTCCACTTAGTTGTTTTTTTCAAAAGATGTTTCTAATAGATTACATTTATTCATTAGAATATTGATATTTGCAATAATTGACAGTTGTTCTCATTGTTTTAAATAAGATAAAACTATCTCAATTAAAAAATTTTCTATATCTTTGAAGTAAATTTAAAGATTATATGTTTTCTAAAGCTTGTGAATACGGGATTAAAGCTTCCATTTTTGTTGCGTTAAACTCGTATAAAGGGAAACGTGTTAGTCCAAAAGAAATTTCTGAAGAGATTGATTCGCCTAAAGCTTTTACGGCAAAAATTCTTCAAGATTTAGTAAGGCATAACATTATCAATTCAATTCAAGGTGCTTATGGTGGATTTGAAATAGAAAAAAGCAAAATACCTTCCATAAAACTAGCACAAATAGTAAATGCTATTGATGGTGATAAAATTTATAAAGGTTGTGGTTTAGGTTTAGAAGTATGCGATGAAAAGCATCCTTGTCCTGTGCACGATAAATTTAAGGTAGTTCGTGATGAACTGAAACAGCTATTAGAAAACACAACTTTAGAGCAATTGGCTTTAGATATTAAAGCAGGAAAATCATTTTTAAAAATTTAAAAAAAATTGAACACAAATAGGATAAATTTATCCTAAATAAATAATTATCATGGAAACACTACAAAAAAACAGCCAGAAAGAAATAGGACAATACGTTGCAGACGATTTTAGAACTGCTGCAATTTTTTCTAACTACAAAATTGATTTTTGTTGCAATGGTAACAGAACCGTTGCCGAAGCTTGTGATAAAAATGGCATTGATAGTAACGTGCTATTAGATGAACTTAATGATATTTTAAATTCTAAAACAGACGAAACTATAGATTATAAGTCTTGGCCAATAGATTTGCTGGCTGAGTATATTGAAAAGAAGCATCACAGATATGTTGAAGAAAAAATACCTGTATTGCGACAGTTCTTAGATAAATTATGTCGTGTTCATGGCGAGCGCCATCCTGAACTGCTTAAAATTAGCGAACTCTTTACAGCTTCGGTTGGTGAATTAGCATCGCACATGAAGAAAGAGGAATTGATTCTTTTCCCTTTTGTAAAGCGTATGGTAAAAGCTAAACTTGGTAATGAAGCTATTCAATCGCCACAATTTGGCACGGTTGAAAACCCAATTGCCATGATGATGGAAGAACACGATAATGAAGGGCAACGCTTTAGAGACATAGCACAACTTACAGATAATTATACACCACCTGCTGATGCTTGTAACACCTACAAAGTAACTTATGCCATGTTAGATGAGTTTGAAAAAGATTTGCATTTACACATTCATTTAGAAAATAATATTTTGTTTCCAAAAGCTATAAAACTAGAACAACAGTTTGCTTCATAACGAAATCTTATTAATTTTTGTCTATGAAAAATCCTGATATGTTTTCTCTAAACATTTTGGGATTTTTTTTATTACATTTCAAATTTGTAAACTTAAATAATGCCTAAAAAGTTAGTTGTTATTTGCTTAATTAATTTTCTAATTGCAGCCTTAATGGGTTTGGCATTGCGTTTTTCGTTTATAAATTCTATTGGTTTAAATTATAGATACTTAACGCATGCACATTCTCACGTTGCCATGTTGGGTTGGGTGTATCTCATGTTATTCACACTTTTTGTTCATTATTTTGTTCCAGAGAAACTTAAAATTATTAATCGTTTGTTTTGGGTAACGGAATTTGCAGTCGTAGGCATGATGCTCAGTTTTCCATTTCAAGGGTATGCTGCGATTTCTATCTCTTTTTCAACATTGCATATTTTTTGTAGTTATTATTTTGTGTATCTCATTTGGAAACATCTAAAAACCAATTCTAGAGTATGTCAAAAGTTACTAAAAGCATCCTTATTATTTATGGTTTTTTCTACTATTGGTGTGTGGTGTTTGGGTCCAGCGGTTTCTATGCTAGGTCAAACTTCTGCTTTTTATCAAATTGCCATACAGTTTTTTTTACATTTTCAGTTTAATGGCTGGTTTTTAATTGCGGTTATCGCTGTATTTTTCCATTTTTTAAAGGTTGAAGATTCAAAACTGTTTAAGCAGTTTTTTTACTTATTAATAGCTTCAACTGTGCTAACCTTTGCTTTACCCATTCAATGGTTTGCACCTCACAATAGTTTAATTTGGATGAATGGTTTAGGTGCTATATTACAACTACTAGCCCTTTTTAAATACTTTCAAATTATAAAACCCAAATTAAAGATTTTAGCAGCTACTAAAACCAAAATTGTATTTTATATGTACAGCTTTGCTCTATTTTGCTTTGTTTTAAAAGTAGTGATACAATCACTTTCAATTTTACCAGAATTTTCAAAAGTGGTTTACAATCATCGTAACTTTGTCATTGGTTTTATACATCTGTTGATGTTAGGTGTCATTACAGGATTTCTATTCGCTTTTATTCTAAAAAATAATTTAATAAAAGACTCAAAAATCTTAAATATTGGCATCTATAGTTTTATTTTAAGCTTCCTTTTAACCGAACTATTACTATTAATTCAAGGGATTATATTCTATTTAGGAAGTGGTATGCTTCCGTATTATTATTTATTATTATTTTTATTTAGTATCTTTTTACCTCTAGGAATCAGTGTTTTATTATACACTATCATTAAAAGCAAAACTTATGCAACCTAAACCTCAAAAACGATATAAAGCATTACAGCCATTAAGTAGAGAGCATCATCATGGGTTATTATTATCTTGGAAAATTAGAGCAGGATTCAGTAAAAATATTGACCCAAAACGTATGAAACTTTATGCTGATTGGTTTTTTAAAACACATTTAGTTACGCATTTTGAAATGGAAGAAACTCATATTTTCTCTATTTTATCAGATGACAACATATTGGTAAAACAAGCTTTAGCAGACCACAGGCGGTTAAAACGATTATTTACTGAAACAGAAGATGATACTAAAGCATTAAGTAAAATTGAAGAAGAATTAGACCAACATATTCGGTTTGAAGAGCGTGTGCTTTTTCCAGAAATTCAGAAAGTAGCTACCGAAGCCCAAATGCGACACATAGAAAAAATCCATCAACCAGAAACCTTTGTAGATAAACTGGATGATGAATTTTGGAAATAAAACAATTAGTATGTCTCGAAATATTTAAAATAATCTTGTAGTCTTAATTCAAGTTTGTATTGAATTTGTTTTGACTTTAAAGCATCTTTAGATTCTTTTAATTCAGACACATCTTCTAGTATAGGCACTAAAACTAGATGTAATTGATCGTGTGCTTTACCTTTCATATTACAGCTTTTTATGATGTAAGTTGTTTGTTTAGAAATTGCTTCCCCTAATAACTTTCCATTAAAAGATGAATTATTTTTTAATAGAGAATCAATGCGTTTCATCCCAATATGGGTTTCGGTGTTGGCTATCCATTTTTTACCATCATTAAGTTGCAATTGACTATCAGAAACAGATAATACTTCTTCATTCTTTTCATTAGTTTCTGATTTACAACTTACAACCAAAACTAAAAGAAGAATTAATAATTTAATATTCATTTGTAGTTGTATTTATTTGTTTTTAAATAAGCTGGGTTTAACCGTAATCATTAACCAAGCCCAATTATTGTTATTATCTTTATTTCCACGTTTTAAAACTTCCATGGTTTCTGTTGCAAATAGTTGAGAATAGCCTCCGTTAAAACTAATATCCTTTGTCCATTTATAACCAAAAATCAAATCTAGTTCGGTGCCTAGAGCATTACTCATTTCTGTTCCTGTTGGGTTTAATACAATAGCAGCTGATGAAAAAAAATGAGGTATTAGTTTTACTGAAATTTTGTCTTTTTGATAACCTAAAGTAGCATTAACATCTAACAAACCAACAGAATTGATATGATTTCCAACAAAGAAATAATCCATTAACCCATTAAATTTATGGTTTGTACCAAACCAAGGGTTAAAAGATTTTAACGTGTTTTCGCTAGTATTCATATCTGTACCAGAAAGGTATTCTACACCTAATCCTGCGCTAAATTTATCTGTAATTTCATAAAAAGCATTAGCTGCTAAATTATAAGCACTTAATTTTCTGTTTTCAATTTTTCCAGATTGGTAATAAACAGAAGCATCTGCTTTTACTTTGTTTTTATTAAACGTTATCCGAGAACCAAAAGTTTGATTATAGGTTACCTTTTGTTCGCCATTATTATCAAAAGCGAAACCGTTGTTTAAGGCTAAAAAACTCAATTCTATAGTATTAAAATCGCCATGATACCATAAATATTGAAAGTTTTTATAATTGGTAATATCATAATCTATTTGGAACAACGTTTCTGCTTCAGAACTCAAAGCCAGACCTAAATCTAATCTGTGCTTTTCATTTGGTTTAAATTTCACTAAAAGAGCATCATGACTTCTGGCTTGTTGTGCCCAATCGAGGCTTCCAAACAATCTTTCGTCATCATAACTAATTTCTTGACGACCAAATTTTAATGATAATTTAGAGTTCAATAATAATTGTGTCCAAGCTTGGTGTATTGCAACTCCATTTTTATCTGAAACGGCTGTAGTTGGTACATCTCCCCAAACCCTAATATTTTGAAACGCTACAAAGGCTTTAAACTTGTCAGTTCCGTAGGAAACATTTATTCTGGTACGTTGTGAAACAAATGCTGCTGCATCAACATTATCAGGAATTAGCGTTGCAAAACCATGTCTGTACTCAAAACGAGGTCTTAATTCTGCCGAAATTTCGAACTCTTGAGCATAAGTTGTTAAACCTAGTCCAACACATAAGGTTGCTAGTATTCTTTTCATTATAAATATATTTAAGATTCTTTTGTGTTATAAAAACACTTTCAAAATGGTTATTTTGTTAATTTTAAAATGGCTTCAACAGTTTCTTTATTATCAACTCCTAAGCCTTCTTGCTGATGGATGAGTTCTCCTTTAGTATTAAACACACTTATTATGTTTGAGTGAGAAAAATCAATTGGTGAAATTTGTTTATACTTTACGGCTAATACATTGGCAAATTCCCTTACACCACTTTCAGTACCTTGCAAAAAGGTCCATTGTTCTCCATCCATCTCATTTTCAATGGCGAACTCTTTTAATCGTGTTGGTGTATCCACTTTTGGATCAATACTAACTAGCACAAAAAGTAGATTTTCAATATTTTCCTTAGGGATTTTAGATTCAATATTCCGCATATCTGCCACCAGTCTTGGACAGGCTGCCTTACATGTTGTATAAATCATGACCATGACCAAAGTCTTTCCTTTTAAATCTTCAAGTTGAATTACTTCGCCTTCTTCTGTGTTCCAATTTGAGGTTAAATTGAAAATAGATTCTTCAGAAATCCCATCGTCATCTAAAATTTTCGAATCTTCAATCTCTATTGGCTGCAAATCCATTTTACAAACAGGACAGCTTCCGGATTCGCTATATGTTTTATCTCCTTCACATTTCATTGGACATTGATAAACAGCTACATCTTCATTCTTTGAATTTGATTTTTCGTTTTTACAGGATGAAAATGAAATCGTAAGCATTAGTAAAATTAATAGTGTTTTTATATTTTTCATTTTATTCAATTATATCTTTAACACATCTAAACCCTAAATTTTTCATGGAATATTTTGCTTTTAAACTTCCTCTTATTGCATATCTCATAAACGCTGCATAATTCATTAAATCTGTAGCATTTATAGCAGCACTTCCACAAAATAAATTACTATCTTTATCTACATCTTTTCTTGATTCTCCAGTAATTAATACCGAATTAAAATCTAAAGTCCATTCCCAAACCAATCCATGCAAATCATAAACACCCCAAATATTTTTTGGTGTTTGTCCAATACTGTTTTCATTAGAACGAGGTGCTTCGTACCAAGCTAAAATTTGCTCGTTATAGGACGGTTTTACTCGTGCATCTTTTGTGGTTTCATCTGCCATTGCAACGTACTCCCATTCATCTACTGTTGGAAGACGTTTGTCTTGACATTCGCAGTAAGTCTTTGCCGCAAACCAAGACACATAGGTTACAGGGCTTTTTTTATTTTCTGAATCTTTTAATACTGAATCATTTTTCCAATTAGTTAAATAGCTATCATCAGTAAATAATTTTAGAGCTTGTGATTTTTTCCATTTAGGAAATTTTTTAACAAAAGCAATATAGTCTTCATTGGTTACAGGATATTTATCCATTTCAAAATCTTTGACTTCTACAACGGTTGAATCGCGACCATATAGAGGAATATAACGACTACCTTTTATAATAACCATGCCTTCAGACTGTGCATTAAGCATTGTTTGAAACACCAATAAAACAAACAGTAATCTAAAGGCTTGGCTTTTCATTTTATTATAGGCTATTTTTTGTTTTTAACTTTTTCAACCATAGCTTTGGTAACTACTGTTTTATTATTTCCCCAACTGTTATAGATATAGGTCATAACATTAGCGATTTCATCAGGCGATAACATTTGTCTTGTCATCACGCTATTATATTTTTCTCCGTTCACAGTAATTTCTCCTGTTTTACCATGCAATACAATACCAATTGCTCTATCTACGTCAGCATTTAAATAATCTGATTTTGCCAAAGGTGGAAACGCATTTGGTATGCCTTGTCCCTCGGATTGGTGACAAGCAAAGCACGTTTGCATATATGTTTTTTTACCAAACTCCATTTGTTCATCAAATGATTTTGCAGGAATTTCAGATGCTAGAATCTCATTAGTTGTAGGCATATTTTGTATACCTGGTCCTTCTGGTAAATAAATACCTTCACGAATTTCTCCAGAGTAAATTTTTTCATTTTCTTCTCCTTCAACTTTTAGCATACCTAAAGCCCCTTTGTTAAAAGCTCTAAAAATAGAATGGTCAACGAGAATAAAAGTTCCAGGTACATCTACTTTAAACTCAACCATAGCAGCGCCACCAGCAGGAATTAGAGTGGTTTGTATGTTTTCATTAATCAAATCGCCACCTTCTACATGTACTTTGTCAAATATTTCTCCGATAACATGAAAGGAAGACACGAGATTTGGTCCACCGTTACCAATATACAATCTCACAGTTTCTCCAACTTTAGCAGTCAATGCATTATCTCCTGTTAATGCACCAACACTTCCGTTAAATACTACATAATCTGCTTTTTCTTCAACTGCTTTTTGCATATCAAATGGTTGTAATCCTCTGTCTCCATTTTTACCTTTAGTATAAAAATCGCCTTGCATGATATAGTATTCCTTATCAACTTGAGGCAAACCACCTTCTGGCTCTACTAAAATAAGCCCATACATTCCATTTGCTATGTGCATACCTACAGGTGCAGTTGCACAATGGTAAACATATAGGCCTGGATTTAAAGTTTTAAACGAAAACGTTTTTTCGTGTCCAGGTGCAACAAAAGAAGATTCTGCTCCTCCTCCTGGACCTGTGACTGCATGTAAATCTATATTATGCGGTAATTTATTATCGGGATGATTTGATAGTGTAAATTCTACTTCATCGCCAACTCTAGTTCTAATAAAACTTCCTGGTACTGAACCTCCAAAAGTCCAATAGTTATAAGTTGTACCATCAGTCATGGTGCCTACTTTTTCAAGGATTTCCATGTTTAAAATCAGCTTTTTCGCTTTTCGTCGTCCTACGCCTCTAGGAACATTAGGTGGTGATGTTAATTCAGCTTTCATTTCTCTACTTACAGGAATGTCTTCTGTTGTAGTATATACTTTTTCTTGGTTATCAAAGCAGCTATACATAGATAGTGCTATGATGAATATTAATGGTTTTAGTATTTTTTTCATCTTATTTTGGTTTTATTAAACAAATTTATAAGTAAAATTATCTAAAAAAGATGATAAAAATCATAAATAAGATAAATTTATCTTATTTAAAATTTTATGCCCATTATAATTAGTTTATTTTCATCCAGTAATGAAGATATGTTTCTAACATTTATTTCTATTGTACGGGATAGTTGAGATTAATACTTTCTTTTTTGAAATGCTGCTTATGTCAAATTTAATTAGTGTCAATTTCCTATATAGCTGAGCGTTGGCAAAAACAGCTCTTTTGGTTTTTTTTAGGTTTGGCTTATGTGTCGGCAAAAAACCAAATGTGCTGTTTGTGTGTTGGCGTTTTTAGTTCAAATGTTCAATTTTAGCACGATTTCCGCATTATGCACAACGGTCCGGGCTATCCCAAGGCGGCGACTGGGCGGCTGATTCGGCAGGACTTGCGCAGCAAGTGGCAGCTGCGAAGCAGCGTGAGAATCAGCGTTGCGGTGGGGCCGCCACCGTGGTTTTGTCGGATTGTTTTATGGTTTGATTAAAGTTACGGTTTTTCTGCTACCAAAATACGTGGCTTGGGGATAGCCGTTGTTGGCAACAGTTTTTTATTCAGAACCTAATATTGTCCGAGCCTTTTGAAGATTTGGTGATTTTCCAAGTATCAAAGACTGGTCAATTAAGTCAGTCCAATAATTCTTATCCGATTTTTCAGAATCTTTTTTATCAATAACCAATTTCATAAAAGTTTGAGCCAAAACGTCCTTTGTTATTCTCAAAGATTTTAGATTTTCGGGTAGAATGTCCGTCGTGCAAAACAGTGAGAAGCACAAATTATCCAAATCCTCATAATTCATAACCTCTTTTAGTTTTAGATAATTATAAAGTCTGTCCGCACTTTTCATTTTTCAGCCAATTAATTTAATTGTTGCCAACGGTATCGTATAAGAGCAGTAGCGGATTTAACACGCTAACTTTTCGGATAGCAAGATACTCAATTAAACGCAAAAACGGTTTGAGTTTACATCAAAACCGCTATTGCTTTTATACAATGTTGTAAGCTGGCCTTTCTTCTTTTTTACGTAATTATTTCGTGTTCAGGGCAATCAACTCTCAATTCATTTTCGGCAAGTCGGCATTTTAAGAGTTTGCAGTAATGAACACCTTTATCAATCTGATAGTTGGAACAAGTAAAACACATTCGTTGAATGGTAATGATGCCTGATTTGTTTAGGTCATAAATCAATTTCAACAATCCGTTAAGCATTATTGTTTTTTGTTCTTCGGTCAGCTGTTCAATGGGCTGTTCAATTGAAGAAGCAAATAATGATGCTTTTTTGATTATTTTTTTTCCTTCTTCAGTAAGTGAAAGAGAATAGCTTCTTGTGTCATTGGGGTCGGTTTGTTTAACAACTAATTCTTTAGTAAGTAAAACCCTAACACTATCACTTATTGTGGCTTTGGTCATACTAAATTCGTCTGCCAAATAACCCACTTTGCATTTTTCTTGGGCATGAAATTGTATAAAAATTAAGATTTGAATCTGTATCGGACTTAAAGAGTTTTCTTTACTTTCATTCCATAGTAACACTCTGAACGCTTCCGAAATTCGCTCCAATGCAACTACAATTCGGCTTTCAACTTTTTGGTTTTGCTCGTTTAAATTAAATGATGAGTACTTCATGCATTTTGGATGTTATGTAGCATTAAACGAGCAATGTTACCTGCTCTTAACTTTGCTTCATTTGCTTTTTCTCCCACAAAAAGTTCATCTACAGTTACAGTAAATAGATGAAGCCACTCCGAAAATTCTTTATCGGTCATTTCGGTTATTTTACTTAACGCAATATGTTTTTGCATAGGGTTTCCCGAAAAACTATGTTCTTCTAATAAAATACTTGCCCAAAACGAATACATTTTAGGTAAGTGATTTTCCCAATCTATTTTTGCAACATCATCAAAAATATAACCCAAAACAGGATTGTTTCTTACTTTATCATAGAAAGTATTAACCAATAACTCTATATCCTTTCGGTTTGTAATGTCTGATTTCATAGGCAATTTTCCATTTCAATAATAAGATATCCTTTTTGTTTTATTTCTGTTTCCCATTCGGGTTTTATGGTTTCAATATGACAAAAGCTACATTCATTTGATGTCAAAGGTTGTCCTTCTTGTTTTTTTGTTTTTAAGTATTCTCTACCAAAACCATAGATAATGTTTGGGTCTTTTATTTCTTCTGGTGCGACAATGTCAAAGTGCATCACGCTATCGTCTTTTTTTGTTACATAGGTGTCCCAAACTGCTACTTTCATTTTTTTTGATTTTTATAATAAATAAAAGCTCCACAAAGATAGGAATCCTAACTTTGTAGAGCTATTTTTTTTAGCCTTTTACGTCTGCCATAGATGCACCAAAATTAATGTGTAAAACATTTCCGTTTGGTGTTAACAAAGCAGGAACAGACTTTACACCTGCGTTTTCTGCTTCATCAATGCGAGATTTGTCTTCACCAAAATGAACGATTTCTACATTGTCAGCTCCAATTAAGTTGATGATGTCGTGCTCTGCACTCACGCATACTGGACATCCTGCGTGATAGAAAATTGATTTAGCCATTTTATTAATGTTTAAAAATTTGTTTAGCACTATTGCTGACACAAATATAGTAAGGAATCCTAACAATAAAAATAAATTCCACTTATTTTTTTAATATATGATCTATTCCAGCCTAATAAAATATATTATTTACAATAATGAAAAGAAATGGGAATTTAAGTCCCTATCTTTGAGCCAAGCATGAATAACAGCATAAAACAGGACAAAATTGATTTACGGGAATCCATGATTTCCGGAAGAAAAGCGGTAAATCTGAAAGATAAAAGGCGATACGATAATGATATTTGTGAGCTTTTAAAGGATATCGTATCAAATGATAAACCGAAAGTGATTCATTCTTATTTGCCCATAAAAGGAGAAATTGATGTTACTCCTTTTTTAAAATGGTTGTTGGAGTTAAAAGTTAAAGTAGTATGCCCCAAAGTATTACCGAAAAGACAATTAGAAAATATCGAATTGCTACATTTTGATGAATTTGACATTGGACCATTTAATACTTTTCATCCAGCAGGGAATGTAGTTTATACAGGAAATATTGATTTGGTAATAGTGCCAGGTCTTGCATTTGATAGTAGTTTAAACCGATTGGGATATGGAGGCGGATATTATGACCGCTTCTTGGATAAAAACAAATATGCAAATAAAGTGGCTGTGCTTTACCCATTTCAATTAATCGATTCAGTTCCAATAGAAGACCACGATATTCGAATGAATAGAATAGTAACATCTCACTTACCGCTTAGAAGCCATATCTAATCAATATCAAAGATTGTTATTAACAGTTTGCACTTTGAGTTTTTAGCTTGCTTACAACGTTGGCAATATGGCATGAAGCGGATTACGAGCGATTCACTATTAAACCGTGACAAAATTGAAACGGGCTACCCCCCTCCAATTAAGCACTTTACCGCTTTTTGCTATATT